>Ga0208688_1000676_pt1 | contig 17745 bp, 10 predicted proteins | sample June2015DPH_6_15_FD_184696 | JGI IMG/M metagenome (GOLD analysis project Ga0208688, IMG submission 184696) | Peatland microbial communities from SPRUCE experiment site at the Marcell Experimental Forest, Minnesota, USA - June2015DPH_6_150... | ecosystem: Environmental > Terrestrial > Soil >... | reverse complement strand
AAAGCCTGCGGCGACGAAATTGAACACCATGCCGAGACCCACGATCAAACCGCCTAGAAATCCTAAGAGGTGATACTTGCGAGGCGCCGTCACGAAATCGGCGAAGCCGACGGGCTCACCGACTATGGGTTGCTTCATGAAATAGACGTTCGTGACAAAGCTGCCGACAAGCGCGCCCAGCGAGAAAAACACCGAGATACCGTAGGGTCCGAGGACTTTTCCCGACGTCAAAGCCCGTGCCACGAACGGCGGAAACAATCCCATGACAATCCCTGAGGCGGCGCATACAAACAGGCCCTTCCGGGAGACATTAGTTTGCACATGACCCAGGCCAGCATAGGCCTTGCCAGCCAAGACGACTGCTATCAGCGTCGACACAACTCCGAGCGCGAGCAATGCAGGATTGCCTTTCGGCTCAAACACGTAACCCAGAATCACGCCGAGTGCCACCGCAATTCCCGTCGAAACGGGAAAAGACACTGACAGACCTGCCAAATGAATACCCGCGAGAAGTAACAGGATCGCCAGACTGAAGATGACGCCTCCAGTCATCGCACAAACGATGTTGCTGAGCCCTGCGGAGCGGACGTTAGGCAGAAAGCTGGAGGCGTTAAAAGGGCTGCTGCCAATTGTCAGAGCTAGAGCGAGCGCACCAGCGAAAATGCCGACAAGGTAGTCCCAGTAGAACAGTTCGAACCGGAATCCCTTCGTGAGTTTGTATGTGTTCCCCCAGGAGCCGTAGCAGACGGTACTCACCAACATCATCAGAAAAGCCGTCGTGAAGCTGTGCGGCGCGAACATTGGGGCCTCCGTTTCAGGGCGTCAGGCGTATCCCAGCGACGGCGGAGCTCTGTGCGCGCACAATGCTTACGCCGGGTCCCGCAAGTACTTCAGTTATTGAAAGCACCAATCTGACCCCGCCCAGACCCACCTTCTGCGTTGTCGCGAAGCGACTCCCGCCGCAATTGATCCGCCCCCAGTCCCGTGTGCTGCGCCGGCGAAACAGCAGCCGCCTGCTTGGTTTTCTGCGTACATCATGCAATGCGGTACCGGGAGACCTTCTCTTCATCTAGCTCGACGCCTAGGCCTGGACCGTGTGGGACGTAGAGGTATCCATCTTCGTACTTGAATGGTTCGGTGATGATGTCGTCCAGATAGAAGCGACCAGCGACTTTAGTCTGTTCGCGACCACTCAAAGACGTGACGGGGTATACGCAAGCCTGAGAGACAATTTTGGTGGAAGCTGACAGATGGAGATTCACGGCGTTGGCAACTCCCAATTCCGCCGAACCATTTACGTTGCAGGTCAGCCCGCCCGCTTCGATGACAGCGGCGACCTGTTTGGCTCGAAAGAGACCTCCGGGTTTCGTTGGGTACAGAGAAATTACCTCGGCCGCACGTTTCTCCAGAATTCGCAGAATGTCCTGCGGTGTCCAAGCAGACTCATCCGCCATCAGAGGAATGCTCACTCCTCTCGCCACGCGAGCCATAGCTTCGAGGCCCGCGACGGGCTGCTCGCAGAAGAGAACGTCGTACTGCTCGATCTTCTTCAGGTGGCGAATCGCGTCGCTCGCATGTACGTAGCCTTCGTTGCCGTCCACCGTGATCGCGATTTTTGGTCCGACAGCGGCGCGCATCTCACGAACGAGCGCTACGTCGCGTTCCGGGTCCTTACCGATTTTCAGCTTAATCGTCTTGATCCCATCGTCCACAGCCTGAAGGGCTTCGTCCACAGCGTCCTTCACGGGCATGATCCCTAGGCTGTGAGCCATCGGAATCTTCTCCCGGTAAAGGCCGCCAAGAAGGTTATAGACGGGAGTATCTAGCGCTTTCCCGACTATATCGTAGAGAGCGAAGTCGATTGCCGCCTTGGCGTAGAAATGTCCTTTGGCGCACTGATCCAGCAGCGTGTGGATGTATTCGATGCGGAACGGGTCCGCGCCCTCAAGGACGGGTGCAAAATTGTCGCGGATCATGTGCATCACGGTCTCGGCTGATTCGCCGAAGTACATACCGTAATCGCCGCCCCATTCTTTGAGCGCTGGTGCCTCACCTAGTCCGACGATGCCTTCGTCAGTCTTCACCTTCACGAGCACGTACTTTCCCAATGCGACGTCCGCGCGTCCAGTTGCCATCCGATGAGGCCGACGCAAGGGCAGAGCAACTCGTAGAACTTCGATCTGCGTAATTTTCATGATTGGACTTTCTGGCTCAGAGTTCTCCAGAGCCTCATGCGCTGATCTGAAGCAATCGGCTCGTGTCAACCTGGTCTGTGATTAGTTCGAACCCGTCTTTCTTGACGAGGATTTCATCTTCGAGTTGGTAGCCTTCTGTCTCACCGACGTAGTAAGGCTCGATGCAGAGGACCATATCTTCCTCAAGCGGCCGCTCGAACCGGTCGTATTTTGCGATCCAGGGGTGTTCGTGGACGCTCAAGCCCAAGCCATGTCCTACGAAAGTTGTCGGCTTAAGTCCAAGGGATGTATATTTCTCGGCGAACGTCTGATAAATCTCTTTCGTCGTCACACCAGCCCGAATCTTTGCCTTCAGTGCATTCAGGGTGTCGACCAGCTTTTTCCACATCGCCGCCTGCGCCGCAGTTGGGTCGCCGACTACATAGGTTCTCGCGACATCCGAGCAATACGCTCCAATGTTTCCGAGCAAATCGATGCGCATGAGGTCCCCCGGTTTCAGAACGCGCTCTGTGGGACCGACGTTGGGCAATGCACTGCGATCGCCGGAGGCAACGACCAGCACCGTGATGTCTTCGATCCCTCCCTTGTACAGGGTATCGGTGATGATGCTAGCCACCTCCATCTCGGTCATTCCTGCGCGGGCACGCTTCTGCACTTGATAATGAGCTTGATCGGCCGCGCGTCCGGCTCTGCGTAGCCGATCGATTTCTTCCTGCGTCTTGACGCTCCGCAGCTCTAAGAAAATTTGGTCTGCATTGACAAAATTTGCCTTCGGCAGACCGTTCTGAATGACCGCGAAGTCCATGGCGGGCAGGTAGTCGAGCTCAATACCGATCCGGCCATTCGCCAGGCCGAATTCGTTTGCGGCAGCGATAAACAGTCCGGACGCCTCTTCTTCAAACTCGCGATAAGTACGAATGTCGGAAAACCATTTCGATCCCCTCTTTGCTGTAGACGTTTCCATGTCGACAACGATCAATGCGTGTTTATCAGGAGTCACTACGGTCATCGCGAGCCGCCGGTGCAAGCCCTGAATTCGCAATGAGGGAATCACGAACCCACATGTGTACATAACGCTCTCGGGCGCGACGGCCACGAGAGCGTCGAGCTTGTCGGCCGACAAAGATTTCCTCTGCTTTTCAAGGATTGCGCTATTCATGTCTTAGAGCTCCTCACGATTTGGCACTTTCGGCCTCTATAGTCCCCAAAAACCAGAGTCCGCCGGCCTGCAGAAATTGAACCCGGCTTTTTCGCCTCCCTTTGGCGGTACTTCGCCCGTCGACGTTATGGTATACTTCGTCCCCATCAGTTAGACAACAGAGGGCCCGTGAGTTTTTGGCTAGTTTGTGGTGCGCAGGTAAAGGGCTGAAAACTCATGACCTAGTTGGGTTGGCGAGGCGCAGCAGCCCTCATCCGATTTGACGTGAGACGGATGGTGCAGCCTCCCAAATGAGGTTGGTTCCATGGGACACGACGTATCCGCGATTTCATCTGTCCACTTCGGGCTTTACGAGCTTGACTCAATCAATGGCGAACTCCGAAAAGGTGGCATGCCGATCCGAGTGCAGCCGCAGCCATTCAAAGTGTTGGCGCTACTCGTGAGCCGAGCGGGCCAACTTGTCTCAAAAGAAGAGATTCGCTGCCACCTGTGGGGTAACGATACGTTCGTCGACGTCGAAAAGGGGACGAGTTTCTGTATCAGACAGGCGCGGTCGGCCCTACGTGACAACGCAAAGACTCCGCATTTCATCGAAACGCTGCCTCGCCGCGGGTACCGCTTCATCGCCCCAGTCGATAGACATGGGCTGACTGAGCCGCGAGCGGTCGAGAAGAACGAGACTGAAGTATCCCGCGAGAGCATCCTGGCTGTGCTTCCGTTCGGAAATATAAGCACCGATCCTGAACAAGATTACTTCTCCGACGGAATGACCGAGGCTCTTATAACGCAGTTGGCGCAAATTAGTACCATTCGGGTGATTTCCCGTACTTCTGTCATGAGATACAAAAATCTCAAGCGATCGGTCTCCCAAATTGCGAGGGATTTGAAAGTGAATGCGCTCGTCGAGGGTGTCGTTCTGCGATCCGGACGACACGTGAGAATCACGGCACAGCTGATCGATGCGGCGACCAACAGGCTTCTCTGGGCCGACAGCTACGAGCGCGAGTTTCGGGATATCTTGGGATTGCAGAGTGCTGTGGCCCGGGCTATCGCCTCCCGGATCCAGGTCCAGCTCACGCCCGAAGAACAGAAACGACTGTCAAACCACAGGGTCGTAAATCCGGAGGCGTATGAGACGTACCTGAAGGGACGGTACCATTGGAACAAGCGCACAGATCGAGGGATGCGCAAGAGCATCGAGTACTTCGAACAAGCCATTCAAATCGATGCCGATTGCGCCGTGGCCTACGCGGGCTTGGCGGACGCCTACTCGACGCTCGGTTTTTATGAGGATCCTGCCCGGGCACCGCAGGAATTCTTTTCCAAGGCGAAGATTGCGGCCGCAAAGGCTATCCAACTGGACGAAGGTCTGGCCGAAGCCCACACGTCATTGGGCGTCGTGCGCTGGGTCTATGATTGGGACTGGTTGGACGCGGACCGTCATTTCCAACGCGCCCTAGCGCTGAATGCCAATTACGCGACGGCGCGACACTGGTATTCGCTATTTCTCGCGTCGATGAAGAATCTGCCCACGGCACTCTCGGAGATCAAGCGGGCTCGCTCGCTCGATCCTTTGTCGTTGAGCATTAATACGAGTGTGGCGTTCTGTTGCTATTTAGCCCGTCACTATAACGATGCGATTGAACACGCTCGCAAGGCACTCGAGATCGAGCCAGGTTACATGATGGCGCACACCGCTTTGGGACTGGCCTACGAGCAGCAGGGGAACTTTGCCGAGGCCATCACTGAATTTCAGAAGGCCTCCATGCATTCGAAAAAGAACCTGATGGTCGAAGCTGCTCTCGGGCATGTCTACGGATTGTCCGGACGAAAAGCCGACGCGCAGAGGAGCCTTGACGGCGTCCTGGATCTATCCAAACGAACGCAGGCTTGTTCCTCCTTCGCACAGGCCCTGATTCTAGTGGGCTTGGGCGAAGAAAGGCAGGCTATCGAGGCACTCCAGAAGGCCCTTGAGGAAAGATCGGGTTGGCTCGTTTATGTCTACGTAGAACCCAGATTCGATCATCTGCGTTCCAATCCGGCGTTTCATGATTTCCGGCAACGGCTGAAAACGGCGCCCTGAAGCGTAGCAATTCCCGGCTATATCGGTCCGGCGCCGCACAGATTCCCGGTCCATTATAGACTCCAGATCGGGTCACTGAACGACATTCGCGAAATGTAATTAGTCAAATGCAGGCATCACTTCATTCGCGAACCGAATGAGTGTGTTCCGCAGGGCATCCATCGGGCCGAGCAGCAGCAAAGTAACCGTGTTCGCTCCCATCTCGAACACGCGAGCAACCCGTTCCGCGATTGTCTCTGGGTCGCCGATCATCATAAGACATCGTACCGTATCGTCCGTTACGCGAGCGACAGCTCCCGGTGTATCGCCTCGCTGAATGGCCTCCAAAACTCCCGAGATTACGCTTTCTTCGATACCGATCCGACGCATGGCCTCGGGCGGTCCTACCTGAATAGACCGTGTTACCCACGCCTTCTGGTTCTGGATTGCACTGATCGCATCATCTGTGACTTGGATGAGCTGCCAAGCGACGATGTCAATGTCTCCTAGAAAGCGGCGGCCGCGGTTCGCGCCGGACTGTAGCTGATCGAGCACGTGAGGCATACCGCCAGCATTGAAGAGGGACTCAACCAAGACTCCGTCTGCGATTTCGCCAGCCAACTCCAGCGTCTTTGGACCGCGAGTGCCAATGTATATTGGAATGGATGGCCGCGAGAGAGCGAAATCCAGCTTCACTCCACGTACCAAATCCACTCCATCCTGGAACTCGACCGTTTCACCGGCGATTAGGCGTCGAATAATCGTCGCAGCGTTCCTCAGTCGCTTGACCGGATTCTTCAATTCAATTCCGAGAGGTGTCAAAACCGTGTTCACGTTCGCGGTACCCAACCCCAGACGAAATCGGCCCCCTGCGATTTCGTCTACTACCCCGGCCGCTCGCGCGATTTGAACAGGCAGACGAGTGAACGGGCTCGTGATTCCCAGCCCGAGGCCAATCGTGTTGGTGGCGTGCGCGCACATGGCGAGCAGCACGAAGGGATCACGATGAAACGTTTGATCCGGGATCCATGCGCAACGGTATCCTAGCCTCTCACCCAATTGAACGAACTCGACCGTTTCGGAAACCAATCCAGCTGGGATAAAAGCGAAGTCAAAGCCGTGACGTTGCATTAGAATTCCTGCACGACAGCAAAGAAAGCCGACCAGTTCAACGCTGGTTTCTTCTCATCGAGATGCTCGCACTTCTCCAGCACCACCGACACTAGAGGTGGCCTAAATCGAGGAACTGGCGCAGCGATTGGACCGGGACCGCAGCAAGTCCCATCTTTTCAAGATCCAGCCCCTCTTTCCAGTAGTCCACGGCGCGCAAACGGCACGCCAGGTCTATCATCAGGTGCGTCACAGGCATCCGTACGTTGGCCATTTGTCCGAAGCTGTAGATCGGAACCAGACCGAACCCGACGTCTTCATTGACATAACGGTGGTCCAATGTGCTCGGAGCTTTGACGAACTGATTCGGTTCACTGTCTTGCAGGGCCAGGAACATGTCATTGGCTTTCACGGCACGCTCAGACGTAAATCCCGCTTGGTGGAAATACTCGATGAAGGTCTGTTCCTTCATTTGTAACCCCGCGAGGCGATTAAGTGCGCGGACGACGGCGAGGCGCTCATTATCTAGGTCTTGAATAATTCGAGCTACTGATGGACTGATTCCCTGCGAGTAGAATCGGAAGTCCCCTTTTGAGAACTCGATCCAGCCAGCATTCAGCAGTGTGCCAGGCGGGTGCTCCATCGCGTTTAGGTTGAGCAAGCCAGTATCGAGCACGTTTGTTGCGGGAACGACATTCGGAAACGCTTCTTTCACCTTCGGCAGCAACTCTTGGAGATACCGGCCCGGAAAAGCCGATAGTTTTAGGTTGGTCATAACTATCATGATGCTGACCTTATCCGGTCCGGACATCCTGGAGCCGTGAGTGAGCGTAATCGTCTCGCACGTCCGCACTTCGTCGTTGAAACCTGCTAGGCGCAAACTATTGACAAAATGGAGGCCACCGCCGGTGTGCCCCGGGTTTAGCAAAATGAAATGTTGGCTTCGTAGAAGAGGGGAGAGCAACCGAGCGTACCAGCCATGCGCGTTTGTCGGTGTGCTGATGACAATGAACTCGGCTCCCTCCAATGCTTCTTGAATGTTGTTCGTAATTGTCTTGATTGGAGCAAATCCCTCTCCAATCGCTCCAGAGTATTCAACACCTCCACGATCACGGATCGGCTTCAGAGTCTCAGCGGACCGTGTGAACAAACTGATCTCAAAACCACGTCGCACCAAATCGGCAGCGGCAGCGCAGCCTCCATTTCCAGCTCCCAAGATTGCAATTCTACTCATACCTGAATTGGTCCTCCGCCACTGCGCTTCTTGGCACGGTGCTCGGCATTGCGTGCTCAGGTCGTAATTCTTATCTAATATTCCGTCAAAACGGCGCGTAGTTGAATCAGTGAGTAATCACGGCGCACTAACGCTTTAACTCAGCGACGATCTCTGAGGCGCTTTTGACTTGTCCAAAACCCTTCTGGATGTCCTTGAGGGATTGCTCGTGTTCCTGCTCGGTGTCCGAGATTGTGCAGTCCCGTGGAACGACCGCAACGAAGTCCCGGTAGCAGGCGTCTTGGACCGTAGCGCGAACGCAGAAAGCGGTGGCCACTCCGGAAACGATCACGAACGTAACACCCAAATTGCGAAGCAGAAGTTCCAAATCTGTTTGGTAAAACCCACTGTACCTCTTCTTGACGACAACGTATTCGTTCCCCTTGGGGCTCAGCTCTGGAATGATGGAAGTTCCAGGCTCGCCTTCACGCAATCCCCGCACTTTGAACTCCTCCGAGGTCGTAAAGGGTGGTATGTCCGCACCATCTTTTCGCCAGACCGTGTGAACGTGAATGATGCGGAGTTTGAGGGCGCGGCATTCCTGCAAAAGGCTCGCAAGTGCCGGGAGAATTTGTCGTCCCTGCCGGATTTGGCAGGGAGCGCCATCGTCGAGGAAATCGTGTTGCATGTCCACAATAACGAGCGCGGTGTTCTCCGTTGTCATTGGCGGCAAGGCGCGCATGATAGTCATCGAAGGGTTCCCTTAGACGCGCATACAGTCTAACCATGCAAGATTTGCGGGTCAACCCGGGCAAAGCTAGTTTATTGATAGTTTGTGTAAAGACTGACGCCGTCGAAGAATTCGACTGAAGAGGTCGGTCCGGCAAGGATTCTCGGCTGGATACGGCGGGCCGCTTCGGTGAAATTGCAATCGTGGGAAGTTACGTTGCCAACGCTCGACTGGGAGCCCAAACAAGCGCCGGGCGTTCCTCATTCGTCCGCATTTCGATTTCTATGTCAGTGGAGTCCAAGCATGAGTATTTTGGACCGCCTCCGGTACAAATTGAGATCCGCCCAAGGGAGCGCCTCAGTGGAGTCGGCAGATGCTCACTCGAAAAACTTTTCAAGTATCGAGCTTCAAGCTGTTTGGACACTCGACTCAAACTAGCCTAAAACTCATACTGAAACTGTTGTCATCTGTTGCCCAGTTAGGGCAGTTTAAAATGTCGCCGTTGTCGGCGAGGTCTGAAAGCTTACACGGGAGGTCACTCATGGAACCGTTGCAATCGTCCATCGCAAGAGTGTTCGTGGTAGCGTGTTTGGTTTTACTCTTCGGAAGTGCTGCCGCATTCGCTCAGACGAGCACGGGAACCATCGAAGGAACTGCCACCGATCCCCAGGGGAGTATCCTGCTCGGAGCGAATGTAACGGCCCGGCAAGTGACGACAAACTTGGTTCGGTCCGTCACCACGAATAACCAGGGCTACTACCGTTTCGACGCGCTCCTAGTGGGAGTTTATGACGTGTCAGTGGAGGCCTCCGGCTTCCAAAAGAAAACGACTACGCAAGTCCAAGTCTTAGTTGGATCTATAACAGAACTGAATTTTAGCCTCTCGGTAGGACAGTTGCAACAGGAAGTCAACGTCCAGGGATCGGCACCTCTGGTTGATTCCACTTCAAGTACAATCGGCGACGTGGTGGACAGCCGCCGGATGGTGGATATCCCGCTGAATGGCCGAAACTTCATGCAGCTCGGTTTGTTGACGGCCGGCAGCGCTCCTGCTGCAGAGGGCGGACTATCCGCGACGTATGGAACCGCCGCGGGATCTGTGGGCTTTTCAATCGGCGGGCGAGATTCCTGGAACAACTTCATACTGGACGGGTTTCCGATCGTTGATCCTTCTCTCCGCACTGTCACCGTGCAGCCCTCGGTGGACGCAGTGCAAGAGTTTCAGGTTGTTCATGAAACGTATACAGTGGACGTGGGCGGTCCCCCAGGGGCGTCAGTAAACTTGACGACGAAGTCCGGAGGCAATAAATGGCGCGGAACGCTCTACGAATTCTTTCGCAATGACATCTTCGATGCAAGAAGCTTCTTCGAAGAGCAGAAGCAACCATACCGGCAGAATCAGTTCGGAGGGGCGTTAGGCGGCCCGATTTGGCACGATCGGACATTCTTTTTCGTAAACTATGAAGGCATCCGGATACGCCAAGGTCTCTCCAACCTGACATTGCTACCCACAGAGGCCATCCGGAATGGCGATCTGAGTGGTATCGATCCTGGAACGGGACAACCCTTCCCCACAATCATTGATGATTCAACAGGAATGCCATTCCCCGGAAATAAGATTCCGCCCGGGCGGATCAGTCCGATCACGAAGGCGATCCTCGCTCTTACTCCGTTGCCGAATATTCTTAATGCTGCGCCGGGCCAAAACAATAATGTGAACGAAGCCCCGCGAAAGGTTGACGCTGATCAGGGAACCCTCCGAATCGATCATCAGATCAATTCCAAGAATCGCCTGTTTGGCCGCTTCATCAGTTTTCGGAATGACGATTACGTTCCCTTCACCAGCAATACGATTGCCTTCAACCCACAGGCCCCGCCGGGCTTCGGGAGCAACGACGACGATTCCAGTCAGAATGGCGGCGTTGGTCTAACGACTATCTTCACCCCGACGTTCATCAGCGATCTTCGCGTTGGCGTCAATCACCTCGATAGTACGAGGAATCAACAGAATTCGAATCTAGGCTTTCTGAACAGCCTTGGGGTTCAGCGCCTAGGACCGACATTGAACCTCGGTGTTCCGAACATCAGCATCCCCGGCTTCGCCAGCATGGGCGACCCAGACATCCTCCCAATTTCGCGCCTGGAAACGCTCCTTTTTGCGGGGGAAGGCCTAACGTGGACACGAGGAAAACACACTTTTCAGTTCGGCGGCGACTACCAGCTGCTTCACCTCCGATATGGCACGAATATTTTTTCTCAGGGTATGTTCGAGTATGATGATGGGATAGCCTCCGCAACCGGTTCGGCCTGGTCTGACTTCTTGCTTGACCGGCCCTTTGTGGGTTTCACCGGCCTAGGCATTGACCACGCCGACGAATCCTCCATCGGCTTCGGACTGTATTTCTCCGATTCATACCGTGTAACCAGGAGGCTCACCGTCAGCTACGGTTTGCGCTATGACATCCTGCAGCCTCCTAGGGCTCTTGACGGTCGGGCACAGATGTTTAACCCCGCTACTGGGGATTTCCTGGTTATGACGAATCACGGGCAGTTGCCGGCCGATGTAAACAGTCCTTTGATGCAATTCTATGAAAACAACTTCGGAACCAAGTTCGTTCCGCCCGGTCAAGAGGGGTACCCGAACTATTTGACCCCGATTGATTGGAAGAACCTCGCGCCACGCCTCGGAATAGCTTACGACGTCTTTGGAACCGGGAAGACGGTGGTGCGCGCAGCCTACGGGGTCTACACTGCGTTGCGCGAACTTTATACTACGGGTGGCATGCTCGGCGCGGCTCCACCGTTCTATTCTGCGGCCACCGAACTCGACTTTGCGCGGCTGGGTGTACCTGTTCCCCCAGCGACGATGGAGGCGGCTTTTCTAGGCGGCAATGAAGCTGCGGGCGGCGATACTCCGACTCCGCACTCGATTGACGGTTACGTCCAGAACTACACCATGGATGTGCAGCAGAACCTAGGCGGAGGTTTCGTTGTACAGCTCCTGTATGCCGGTTCGACCTCGATTCACATAAATCACTTCTCGCAGATAGAGAACCAAGCCCTTCCCAATCTCCCGGGCGAGCGCCGGGGCTATCGTCCCTGGTCCACCGCTGGGCTGATTCTGTCGGAGGTCGACGACGGCGTGGGCACTTATCACAGCGGAACGATCCGAGTGGCGAAAAGAGTGGGAGGAGGGCTGAGTTTCAGTTCCTTCTATACGTTTTCGAGAGCCATCGATAATGCGTCCAGTCTGGCCGAGACTGCTGGCTCAAACACCTTTGCAGCGGACTCCTATAATGAGCGGGCGGAAAAGGGGCTTTCTTCCTTTGACATGCGGAACCGCTGGGTCTCCAATTACATCTGGGACGTTCCGATTGGCAAAGGAACACATCATTTCGCAGATGGAGTTAAGGGAACGATCCTGGCGAACTGGCAGACCGCCGGGATTCTCACATTCCAGTCCGGCCAGCCGTTCACGCCGCAACAGGCAAGCTCGCTCGATGGGACGTTATCCGGTGCGGCGCGGCCGGATCGCGTCTGCAACGGAAACCTTCCGCCGAGTAAGCGCACTCCACAGCAGTGGATCGACACGAGCTGCTTCGTCAGCCCGCCTCTCTTTTACGATGCGGAGGGTCCGTACAGTATCCCCGGCAACTCGGGCCGCGATGTGCTGATCGGGCCAGGCGTCAAAAACTTCGACTTCGACATACAAAAGGGGTTTCTGTTCAGGGAGACGCAGCGCGTTGACTTTCGCTGGGAAGTCTTCAACATATCCAATCATCCGAATTTCTTCTTGCCCGGCCGCTTGACAGGCACTCCGGACTTCGGTGTTGTAACGGCAGCGAAGGATCCACGGTTGATGCAGTTCTCCTTGCGTTACAGCTTTTAACTGGGAAGCAACCGGTGATGCGCCCGCGAGGCACTGGCTGTTGTTCAAGACATCAGCAGGTCAGACGGGCAGGCAGCGACTGCTCGAGCTGCTACACGTTCGGAGGGGTTCCGCGCGAGCCCGTAGCCCCCTAAGGGAGCGAACCTCGAAGCGAGGGGCTACTACCGGCCGCAGACCAACTGTATCATGTTCACCCGCACTGATTTCTTCTGCCGGGTGTGCCAACAAGCAATCGAACGCATCATCTTGCTTTACACGGAACACTAGACTTCTGACTTCGAGAAAGGAATGCCTACAATCATGCGTCATTACCTCTTCAAAACCCTCGGCGCGGCACTCTTGGCTTCGGCGGGGCTACCGAGTGGTTCTGCCACAACCTAGGTGAGACGGGGTGGCTTCCCCAATCGAGGAGCATGCAATGGAGGTCAGGAAGTCAGGGAGAATCTGGCTGGCGCGATGTCGGTGAATTGCATTTGAACGATTGCCACAAAACAACCAAGGGAGACACGAGAGTGAACATTACACAAATGCTTGTGAAAAGCCGATCAGAGCCACTGGTCGTGATCCACTGTTCCCCTCCGACTCCTTCGGATATTCGCCGCGGAAGTCAGGGCTGGGTGCAGTGGGTTGGCCGGGCAGCGATGTTGGACCTTCGACGGGTTCCTCAAGGGCTTTTTTCGACAACATCGACCATGATCTGCTGATGAAGGCAGTCACGAAGCAAGCAAAAGATACGAATTGTACGGCGGCCAATGCGAGCCACTCACTTTATCTGAAATCCGGGTGATTGCCTGTGCAAGAACGCAATGTTCTCACGCTCGACGCGCGGTACTGTCAGGAAGAAGGTGTCATTTTACTCTCTGGCATTCAGGCCCTCGTTCGATTGCCCATCGATCAGCATCGTGCTGATGCGAGGCGCGGACTGAAGACTGCCACGCTGATTTCCGGATACCGTGGCTCACCCCTCGCGGGTTACGACTTGGCGTTGCAAAGCACTCGAAAGCTCTTGGAACAACACCAGATTACTTTCATACCAGGTTTGAATGAGGACCTTGGCGCTACAGCAATTTTCGGCAGCCAGCTTGCCAATTTGTATCCATATCCGAAGTACGACGGCGTTCTTGGCGTTTGGTACGGGAAATCTCCCGGTGTTGACCGCAGCGGCGACATCTTCAAACACGCGAATTTCGCAGGTGTTGGTCGTAATGGCGGCGTACTGGCGCTGGCTGGCGATGATCCGGGGTGCAGCTCCTCAACCTTGCCGTCGCATTCAGAAATAGCTCTTTTCGATGCTCTAATGCCGGTGGTGTATCCAGGCAACATTCAAGAGCTGTTGGATTTTGGCCGCATTGGTTTTGAAATGTCCCGCTACAGCGGTCTGTGGGTCGGTTTCAAGATCACTACAGATCTTGCGGATGGCTTTGGAACCGCAGAGGTGTCTCCAGATCGCGTACGTGCAAACCCTCCAGTTTTCAGCGTCTCTGGGAAACCTTGGGCTGCCAAACAGAATGCGGCTCTTTTTTCTCCATATTCGCTAGAACTCGAGCGTCAGATGTTTGAAGGACGCATTGAAGCAGCCCGTGCCTTTGGGGCAGCAAACGGCCTTAATACCATCACCCTCCCTACTCCGAAAGCTTGGCTTGGCATCGTCGCCCCCGGAAAGACCTACTATGACGTCAGAGAAGCGTTATCACAAATTGGTCTCAAAGATGACGAAGCAATACGCCATCGGGGAATCCGTCTGTTCAGAGTGGGGTTGCTTTACCCAATGGATCGCGAAATTGTCCGGGAATTTGCATTAGGCCTCGAACAAATTCTCGTGATCGAGGAAAAGCGGGGCTTCCTAGAGCTTATGCTTCGAGACCTGCTCTACGGCACGGCTAACCCACCTTGCATTATCGGCAAAAGAAACGAATTCGCCGAAATTCTCGTGCCAGGATGGGGCGCTCTCGACGCGGACCGCATTGCCAAAATACTGATCTTCCGTCTTAGTGCGCGATTCTTGGACCAATCCATGGCACTAGGCCTGCGTAGCTTGGAATCTATAAGCGAGCAGGAAGGTCTTGCAGTCCAGACACGGCAGGCGTTCTTTTGCTCAGGATGTCCACACAACACTTCGACGAATGTGCCCGCAGGATCGATTGCAGCCGGCGGTATTGGCTGTCACGGCATGGCGCTTAGACTTCCGGAGCGCAGAACTGCCGGAATTACCCACATGGGTGGAGAAGGCGCTCAATGGGTAGGCATGGCGCCATTCACAAACGTACCCCACATTTTTCAGAATGTCGGAGATGGAACTTTCTATCACTCTGGTTCGCTAGCTGTTCGTCAGGCAGTCGCAGCCGGCACAAACATCACGTTCAAGATTCTCTACAATTCAGCCGTCGGAATGACAGGGGGTCAAAAAGTAGAGGGACAATCAAGTGTGCCAGACCTCACGCGCATGCTCGAAGCGGAAGGGGTGAAACGTATCATCGTCACATCAGACGAGCCTAACAAATATTCCAAGCGCGCGAGGTGGGCACCAGGCGTCGCAATATGGGATCGTACACGGCTTGATGAAGCGCAGCGTCTTCTGCGCGAGATTCACGGCGTGACCGTAATAATTCATGACCAAACGTGTGCTGCCGAATTGCGACGCATGAGAAAGCGTGGACGGATCGCGGACCGTGCGACGCGCATCTGGATTAACGAACGGGTTTGTGAAGGGTGCGGTGACTGTGGAGAAAAATCGAACTGTTTGAGTGTTCAGCCGATTGAGACAGAATTTGGGCGTAAGACGCAGATTCACCAGAGCTCGTGCAACAAAGATTACTCATGTGTACTAGGTGACTGCCCGTCCTTTGTCACCTTTGAAGCGTGTGAGCCCTCAATGACAAGAGGGTTACCCTTTCGGGTTGAGCAAACGATTCCGGAGCCCTCGCGTAATGTCCCACCTCATGCAAATATTCTCCTGGCGGGCATCGGCGGCACGGGTGTCGTGACCATCAGCCAAATTATCGGGACAGCGGCACTATTCGATGGAAAATATGTCGCAGGCCTCGATCAAACAGGGCTGAGCCAAAAAGCGGGATCGGTTTTATCGCATGTCAAGATTCTCTCCGCGCCGACACACGAGTCCGCAAAGGTCTCCATTGCAAACTGCGATTGCTTCCTCGCTTTCGATCTCCTGACTGCCTGCACCTCTGCTGCCCTGAGCCGCTTGACACCCGAGCGCACGATCGCCATCGTCTCGACAAGCAAGCAGCCAACGGGCGATATGGTGCGTTCAACGGCTGTGAACTTCCCCCCGATTGAACCGTTCATCGATACAATCCGAAGTCGCACGCGCGCAGATAAACTCGTTCGATTCGATGCGGCTCATCTGGCCGACTCCCTGTTTGGCGACCATATCGCCGCCAATATGATCACACTGGGAGCCGCATACCAAGCCGGTGCTCTGCCTATCGCAGCGGACTCCATTGAAAAGGCCATTACCCTGAATGGTGTCGCAATTGAAATGAACATTAATGCTTTTAGAGTCGGAAGGCTTGTCGTTGCTGATCCGATCTGCTTCACGCCGCGTGAAACACGAAAGACAGCGCTTACATCCGCAACAATATTGTCCTTGAACGAAGCGCAAGCAATAATTGACGGGATCAATGCGGCCGGCGAATTGCGACGTTTGCTTGAGATTCGCGTACCGGAACTCATTGCGTATCAGAGTGCTACTTATGCGCGCCTTTACGTGGATTTTGTTGCTCGAGTGGCTAAAGCTGAAGATCGTGCAGTCCCAGGTGCTACGGCACTACGCGAGGCCGTTGCTCGCTACTTGTTCAAACTTATGGCCTACAAGGATGAGTACGAAGTGGCACGGTTGCACCTACAGGGTCCCGTCCTGCGTGCTGACACAGCTCAGTTTTCTGGGGCAATGCGATTTCGTTATCTCATTTCGCCCCCTGTTCTTCGCGTATTGGGGGTGAACAAGAAGATTTCCGTCGGTGGCTGGTTTAACTGGGTGTTTTGGATTCTGACACGACTCAAGAGGCTGCGTGGGACCTGGCTTGATCCCTTTGGCTATACAGAGATACGACGGCTCGAGAGACGTCTTGTCGGTGAATACAGGTCTCTGGTCGAAAAGCAACTCGCCTCACTGTCCCCTATCACACATTCGCGGTCCGTAAAGGCGGCAAGTCTGCCTGAGCTCATCCGCGGATATGAAGGAATTAAGCTTGCAAGCGTGCAGGGATTCCGTAAAGAAGCCGAGCTACTCGAAACTGCTTCAGTAAGCACAGACAGTTGTCCCGATGTGCCAACTGGTAATTAGGAGTAAAGTAATGTGTTTTCATACATGTGACCACCTCAAGAGAGGAAAAGCGCGTTGCAGCTCCAAACATTGAACCCCGGAACCGAGCATGAACAGGTAGTCGAATGTATCGACCGCAACAACGGATATCACGGAATCATTGCCATTCATAATACCGCTCTCGGCCCCGCTGTTGGCGGTACCCGTGTCTGGCCATACCTATCGGCCAGCGAGGCACTCCAAGATGTGCTGCGGCTTTCGCGCAGTATGACCTATAAGTGCGCGATCGCGGGTTTACAGCTGGGAGGCGGAAAGGCAGTCATCATTGCATCCGGAGTTTACGCTGAAGGATCTTTCGGGCAAGACCTGGACGTTTTCGGAATTGCGAGGCAAGGTTGTGCTGGTGAATTTCTGGGCGACTTGGTGTCCGCCATGCCGCAAGGAGATGCCGGATCTGGAGACACTTTACGGGCGCTTCGGATCGAAGGGATTCGTGGTGCTGGGCATTTCCGATGAAGAGGTGGCGAAGGTCGAGCCATTTATCCGCGAGCGCAAGGTTTCGTTTCCCGTGTTGCTCGATCCCGGGCGCAAGGTAAATGAAATGTTTGTGGTGGAAGGGATTCCGAAAAGTTTTGTCTACGACCGGGAAGGGAAGCTGGTGGCGCAGTCGATCGACATGCGGACGCAGAAGCAGTTTCTTGAGATGCTGGCGAAGGCTGGACTGGAGTAGGGCAGTCATTGGAGGTTCGCGACTTCGCCAACTCCGGCAAACGTTGCCACAAACCGCGGAATTGCTTCATGTCTGGGAGTGCGATGCTGTACCGGGCGTCCGGATCGTCCATTCGTTGAAGCAATTCGCCCAAGATGCTGAGGAAATAGTTGACGCGCATCGGGTTCAGCGAGCCGCATCCCCTTGGCCTCGATGATCCACCGCTTGCCGTCCTTCGTCGCGCTAACGTCGCCACGCCAACGTATCGACCACGCTCCAGCTCTACGCGCAAAGCGTGAATTCGTCGCTGGTGGCCTCGCGCAGCGCGTCGCCACGCATGCGCCCTTTGCCCGCTTCCATGAAATCCTTCAGCCACTTGTAATAGATCGTGGG
>Ga0208688_1000656_pt1 | contig 18139 bp, 17 predicted proteins | sample June2015DPH_6_15_FD_184696 | JGI IMG/M metagenome (GOLD analysis project Ga0208688, IMG submission 184696) | Peatland microbial communities from SPRUCE experiment site at the Marcell Experimental Forest, Minnesota, USA - June2015DPH_6_150... | ecosystem: Environmental > Terrestrial > Soil >... | reverse complement strand
TATCAAAGGAGACATCTACGCCCTTTTTCTTTAGGTACTTGTACATTCTCATTAACGAAGGACTATAAAACTCATGATTCTTCTCAATCAGCATAAGCGTATCGAACATGTCAAATAAAACTGCTTTAATTGGCATTGGCATTTTTTCCTAACAGTAAACCTTATTGAACCTTAAAATCCTTATCGCAGTCTAACTCGTCTTTTTCTCATCTGGTTGTCTCAACCTTTTTCTCACTGCATAATAAACCGCTCCAGCAACTAGGAAAACTAAACCGATTAGCCATGCTTGTGTTGAAGCTAAAAGGATAAACGCTAACAGCATTATGCACGTTGCCAGTCCCAGCAATGGCATAACCTTATGCCGCTTATGGTCACTTTTCAGTTTGAAAGCCGCAATATTAGTAATTGAATAATTAAAGAGAAGCGCAAACGTGCTAATCGCAACCACTCTTGTCAAATCCACAAACAACACCAAAACAGCCATCAAAACGCCAGCAGCCAAAATCGCATAATAAGGCGTGCAAAACTTGTTATGCAGCCGAGCCAAAGCAGAGGGCAAATCGTTTCGGCGAGCCATCGAATAAGCCATCCTTGAAACGCCCAAAATCGCCGTAAGCAAAACGCTCGCAGTAGCCACCAAACCGCCAACAGACACGATCTGAACTGCAAACGAGTTACCTGTGACACTCATAGCCGCAGTTAAGGGAGAACCTGAACCAGCAAGTGCAACAGGCTTCAACAATCCAACTGCGATTATCCCGACCAGAACGTACACAATCATCGAAATACCCAGCGACAAAAGCATGGCTTTAGGCACGTTTCGCTTGGCATCTTTCACTTCTTCTGCAACCACGGCCACTCGAGCGAAGCCGCCGTACGCGAAGAAGATGAAAAAGGACCCGTAAAGAACACCGCTGGATAAAGGTGAAAAAGGAATAAAATTTCCAGCGTTCCAATGTAAAGCGCCGAAAAGCACGAAAAACGCCAGCACAGCAAGCTTAATGCTTACAAAAATATTGTTGACTCCTGCTGATTCTTTAGCACCAACCAAATTCAAAGCAGTAAAACCCAAACACAAAGCAGCAGCAATCAAGTTGCTTGGTAAACCGGGGAAAGCTGCTGTTAAGTAATAGGCGAATCCAAGAGAAACCGCAGCCCCAGTAAAAGTGTTAGCTACTATCCACATCCAACCAGCCAAAAACCCTGAAAACGGCGAAATCAATTGGCGTCCATACTCGTAGACGCTTCCTTCCACAGGCTGCCAAGACGTGAGCTTTGCAAAGCTTGTCGCCGTGATAAACGCGATAATCCCAGCGATAATCATTGATATGACAAGTGCTGAGCCAGCGTAGCCTGCGACAATGCCTGTGACAACGAAGATTCCGCCGCCTATGATTGCGCCCACGTTAATGGCGACTGCACTCCACAAGCCTATTGAACGCTTCAGCTTCCTATGTTCCTGCACTTGCACTTGCAACCACAGCTAAGCCAAAGATTCAAGCAAATTGCCTATTAAACCTTACAAGCCATCATTGTCCTAAAACTTGAAGATTGATGCAGCGAATTTATTTTGTTGATGGCTGAGGCTGTTCTTTAAGCGGAACAGATTGTTCTCTGGGGAGAGTTAATAGCAACTTCCGCTAGGACAGAATGCAGATGAGAGCTATGAAAAGAATAGCCTTACCTAAAAGTTAACGCTTGATTTATGCGGTTTGATGCTTGCGCAAAGCTTATTCCTAAGTCGCTATAAAATAGCATCTGAGGGGTAGTATGTCGCTTGAATCAGGCAGAAAATTAGGTCTAACAGCCAGCCTAATAAACGTAATAGTGCCAATCGTTACAGTCGCGTTATATGGATTTTTCCTTTTTTCCTTAATCTCCACCATTACCAATGCAATTACAGGCAGAGGAAGCACACCAATACCCTCTGGCTTACCTTTTCTTTCCTTCGGAATAATATGGATCGCACTTGTCGCGGTTGGGATAATAAGTTTCGTTGGACTAATCCTGTTTATTGTCGCTATGCACCAATTAAGTCAATACTATAATGAACCAATAATTTTCAGAAATATAATATATTCTTTAGTCATAAGCATAGTGGGAGCCGTCGTTTTAGTCGCAATACTGTTCGCTGTTATAGCAGCGACTCTAATGAATACTGTAGTAAGTACTCCAACAGCCGCTTCTTCCTTCGTCTCGACCTTCATTATCGCTTTAATAGTTGTAATTGCCGTAGCTATTGCTATTGGAGTAGTTAGCGCTTTACTTTACAAGCGCGCCTTTAACAAGCTTGCAGAGAAATCTGGTGTTCACAGTTTTGACACCGCTGGATTGCTAATCTTAATTGGTGTGTTCATACCGATTGTTTCTTGGGTCGGTTGGATTTTTGCAACATCAGGATTTAACGCGCTTAAGCCAAAACCCTACTCACCTATGCCGACGGCACCGACTATCACAACGCAAATCAAGTTTTGTCTTAACTGCGGAATGGCAAACAATGTAAACGCTGCTTATTGCAAAAACTGCGGTAAGCAACTGCCATAAGCAAACGTCCGCATTTAAGTTTTTCCTGTTTTGGTTCTGTAAACTCTTGGGTTGGTAGCTTACTACGTACATCCTAAGACCCTTGGCTTGTACGTAGTAAAGTTCCGCGTGGTTTAGCCCATGTACGTAGTAAAAAAGTCAATAAACACAAAAACACCAACCCTCAACTTGACAAAGACTCTTTTTTGATTTCATTTATTTTCCCTGAATTTGTTTTCATAAAAAATCTTATATCTAAGTGATTGTTCCTTTTTGGGTAGAAGTTGTGATTATTTATGGCTGTTAAAACAACCCCAGATTACGTAGACTTGTTAAACAAAGCAGTTGAACGTGAAATTGCTGTTGCAGTCCAGTATATGCTTCAACATGCAAAAATGGAAAAGCTCGTGCGCAGAACAATCCCCGAAAACATCCTTCTAGACAAAACCACCTATGACGCCGTTGGAAAGTTCCTGCGAGAAATTGCTATCCAAGAAATGAAACATGCCGCAAGCATAATGGAGCGCATTTACTATCTTGGTGGACAAGCAACAACTAAATCAGGCAAACCTAACATTGGCGACAGCATAAGCGAATTTGCCAAACTAGGCGTAAAAGCTGAAGAAGAAGCGTTAACGCTTTACCGCCAAATCATCGAGACCGCTGGGAAAATGGGCGATTGGGAAACACGTGAACTCTTCGAGAAAATCTACGGTGAAGAAGAAGGGCACTTATTCAAATTCCAAGAATACACCAAGTTCAAAGACGAGAAAGAAGAGCCAAGCAAGGTACCCTTGCCTGAATGGAGAAAAATATACACTGACAATTACTTTACCCTCTTAAACAAGGCTGTCGCAGCAGAAATCACCGGGATAATCCAATACACAAATCAGCATGAAAAAGCGGCTTTTCTTGAACTTCGAATGAAGAACACACCGCTAGAAACCATAACTGAAACCAACAAAGCCAACGTAGTAAGCAAGATACTTAAAGAAATCTTCATGCAAGAAATGGACCACTTAGAAAAAATCAGCGAGCGCATTTACCTACTTGAAGGCGAAGCAACATACAAACCAGATCCACTTCCAGTTGTCGGCGACACAGCTATGGATTTCCTAAAATTGGATCACGCATTGGAAAGTAGCGCAATATCCCTGTACCGCCAAATCATCGCTGAAACACTCAAACGCGGCGACACAACAACAAGACGCATGTTCGAAGACATAATAATTCAAGAAGAAGACCACTTCTGGACGTTCGACGACTTCGTAAGATAAAATCTAAAAATTTCCCCTTTCTTTTATTATAAAATTTTTTAAGAGCTGATAGTTTTTCCGAAAAACTTAATTCCTAAGGCTCTGCAACATAAATATGGCAGAGGCGAAGTGAATGACAGAAGAAAATCAGCCTCGTTGCGTAAACTGCGGAAATTTTATCGACGATTGTAATTGTGTATGCCCGTATTGCGGAGAAACCGCAAAATGTACTTGCTGTATAGGCACCGATAAAGCAACAGGCGGATAAACATCCCTCACCACACAAATTATTCAAAGTGAAACACAAATGGTAATTGAAAGTATAAACTGGATGGCAGGCGGACCACAAGGAAGTGGCGTTGACACAGCATCCACCATATTCGGCAGAGCCTGCGGCTATGGCGGCTTATACGTTTTCGGCAGAAGAGAATACCACTCAAACATTAAGACCATGCACAGCTACTTTCACCAGCGCGTATCCAAACAGCCAACTTTGGCTAATATTAGCGATGTGGATTTGTTAGCAGCTTTTGACGCTGAAACCGTTGTGAGACATGTCGGCGAAGTCGTGAGTGAAGGCGGCATAATAGTTGATTCAAGTGACTTAAACGTCAATGTCTTGAAAGAAATCCCAACATTCTCTGAAGATTATAAAAACCAAATCCGCGCTTACATGAAGGAAAATAACATTGGCGAAGCCGTCAGCGACTTCCTAGATTACGTCAAAAAGAAAAACATTCAGGTCTTTCCTGTTCCATACATGGACTTGCTCAAGCAAATTGGCGAAGCACTCAAAATAGAAAAAGTCAGCATGCTCTCAAGAATGATAAATGTCCTCACGATAGGCGTATCGTTTGCCCTTTTCAAATACGACAGAAAACTCGTAGAAACCGCAATCAAAGCTACCTTCCACGAAAAAATCGCCGACATGAACGTTACAGCCGTGGACTATGCTTACGATTACGCAGAAAAAAACTTGAACATAAACAATTTCAAGCACAAACTTGAAACATTAGACGCTGACGAGCCACGAATTTTCCTGACAGGAAACCAAGCTGTTGCCATGGGCAAAGTATTAGGCGGCTGCAGAGTACAAACGTACTACCCAATAACTCCCGCAGCTGACGAAAGCGAATACTTGGAATCACATGAAATCCTCAAAACCAGAAAAGGCGACGAAGCAATAATCGTAATTCAAACTGAAGATGAAATCGCAGCTATAAATTCAGCTTCAGGCGCTTGCTTAGCAGGTGCAAGAGCGGCAACAAGCACATCAGGACCAGGATTTTCTCTTATGGCTGAAGGCATAGGATGGGCAGGAAACAGCGAAGTACCCGTAGTAATAACACTCTACCAGCGAGGTGGACCCTCAACTGGCCAGCCAACACGGCACAGTCAACAAGATTTACGCTTTGCCATGCATGCTGGTCACGGAGAATTTGCAAGAATAATCCTTGCATCAGGAGACATTAAGGAATGTTTCTATGACGCCGCAGAAGTGTTTAATCTTGCTGAAAAATATCAGATGCCCGTAATTCACTTGCTTGATAAAGCAATGGCTAATTGCTCACAAACATATCCAGTTTTTGACTACGCTAACATCAAGATTGACCGTGGCGAAATTGTTACGGAGAAAGAGCTTGAAGGTAAAGAGTACAAGCGTTTCCAGTTCACTGAAACAGGAGTTTCTCCCAGAGCTTTTTTGGGTACAAAAAACGCCGTGCAATGGTGCACAGGCGACGAGCATAACGAGAGCGGAAACATCAACGAGGAACCCATAGTTAGAAGGTTAATGATGGAAAAAAGAATCAAAAAGTTAGATTTAGTCGATAAGGAAGTGCCATTGGAAATGAAAGTTAACTTTTTTGGAGATAAAGACTCAGAAAATATAGTGGTCAGTTGGGGTTCACCGAAAGGCGCCATAATCGAAGCGCTCAACCAGCTAAAAGATGAAGGCTTCAGCTTAGGCTTTATTCAAGTGCGAATGATACATCCGCTTCCCTCTGCCTACCTAAAGCAAATGCTTGAAGGCAAAAAACGCATAATAGACATAGAGGATAACATCACCGCTCAGCTTGGCGGCATAATAACCCAGTATACAAGCATCAAACCTAACTTTTACATTCTCAAATACACTGGCAGACCGATGATGACAACCGAAGTATACCAAGCAATCAAAGCGATACTGACAGATAAAGCGCTAGAAAGGCAGGTGTTAATGCTTGGCGCATAAACCCTCAGATTACAAAACCAACGTCTACGTCGACTGGTGTCCTGGATGCGGAGATTTTGGAATCTTAAGCGCATTACAGATGGCATTATCAGAACTTGGACTTGAACCTCACAATGTGGTGGTAGTTTCAGGCATAGGCAACGCAGGAAAAACTCCCCACTTCGTGAAAGCCAACGGTGTCCATACACTTCACGGAAGACTATTGCCCTTTGCAATGGGAATAAAAATTGCGAACCCGGACCTTGAGGTAATCGGCGTAGGTGGAGACGGCGATGGTCTCGGAATAGGCGCGGGACATTTTGTGAACGCTGGACGAAGAAACATCGACATGATCTACCTGTTGTATAATAACGGTGTTTACGGTTTAACTAAAGGGCAGGCTTCACCGACGCTTCGGCTTGGCATGCAAACTAAAGCGCTTCCAAAACCTAACATTAACCAAGCAGTTAATCCAGTTGCCCTCGCAATCACTTCTGGCTATACCTTCGTGGCTAGATCATACTCTTTTGATGTCATGCACTTGAAGAATGTGATAAAGCAAGGAATCCAGCATAAGGGTTTAGCGTTAGTCGATTGCTTGCAGCCATGTCCCACGTACAATGACATTAATACTAAGGAATGGTTCGCTGGAGACGACAGAAAAGATCCAAAGGCAGGCAAGGCACAATCCAGACTCTACAAGCTAGAAGATGCAGGCTTTGACCCCGTTGTGCATGAATGGAGCGAAGATTTCAAGAAGAAAGTTGCTGGCATGGAAAAAGCGCAGGAATGGGATGAAAGAATCCCAATAGGCGTCTTCTACAAGAACGAGTTGGAATCAACTTTCCAAGAACGGTTAACCAAGCGAATACCCTTTTACATGGAAAACCCGCCTGCAAAGCAGCAGCTCAAAGACGAAAACAGTGTATCTACGGTTGATTTAAGCGAGTTTCTGGATGACTTAAAAACAAGCTAAAAGCGCCTTAAAAGAAATGTAAGGAAGCCTTCCCCTTTCCTCAATCCATAAAATGTTATTACAACTTATAAACGGTATTTCCATAATCGACATATATCCCTAAAAAAAGCTTTCACGGCGGCTTGCTTTCTGTTTCTTCATCACAGTAACAGTTGGCAGTGAATTTTGGAGTGCAAATGCAATAAAACACTAAATCGGCTTTTCCAATGTTAGTTATTCTTTGAGAAGTGCCAGCTGGAATAACAATTACGTCTCCCGCGCCTACTTCGGTTGGTTCAAGGTCGCCAACGTTTACTTTGCCCCGTCCACTTGTAACAAGGTATATCTCATCTACGCCCTTGAGATGGTGTGCAACGGTTGTAACTCCCGGTTGTACTCGGGCGCGCGCCACCGATATGCCCCTTGAGCTGTAATTTTCAGCTATAAAACAGCGTTCTGCCGTTGAGAACTCGTTTAAGGAGTTAGCTTTTACAATTTTTGGCTTCATATTTTGCACCTTTAGCTTTTTTCTCGCGTTAAGGCGGGACTATAAAAGGTAAATAGGGTTCTATGCCTTATTTTAATTATATTTTTGCGCAAACCTTAATCAAACTAATATTTACGTGAAAATGGGCTTTTTTGCCAAAAAAGGGCTTTTTCTAATTTTTTTATTTTGTGCTTTTTGTTTATTTTCATGGATTTGTTTTTTTCTTTATAGACTATATTTCAAAGTTTAATGTAAAAATAGCTTATATAGGCGCTAACTGTAGTGTGTACATTAAGCTTGTTGACACTACATATATAACATTGCATGAGTATGTTAAATGTATGAGATGCCCCTACTGCAACTCTGAAAACTCCAAAACCTTGGAAACGCGCGATTCCCCAGAGAACACTACGCGCAGACGCAGAGAATGCATTAACTGCGGAAAACGCTACACAACCTACGAGTACCTTGAAACCGTAGAGCTAATGGTAAGAAAAAAAGACGGCAAGCTTGAACGATTCGACGTTAACAAGATAATACGGGGCTTGCAGAAAGCGTGCGAGAAAAGACCTGTAACCATGAGCCAAATCAATGAGCTAGCAGGCCAAGTAAGGCAAGACCTCATGCTTAAAGGCACCGAAGAAGTTGCATCCCAAGAAATCGGGGATTTAATCATGAAGTCCCTAAAAAACGTCGACCGCATAGCGTACATTCGGTTTGCTTCAGTTTACAAGCAGTTTGAAGAGCCTGAAGATTTCAGGCGGTTACTCCTTGAGGTGAAAAAATGAAGTTTGTATTAAAACGTGATAGTAAATTAGAATCCTTCGATCAAGAACGTATAACAAACGCCATTTGGAAAGCCGCTAAAGCGGTAGGCGGAAAAGACAAAGAGCTAGCAAAACGCTTAAGCGACGAAGTAGTGGCTGAACTGCAAAAAATTTACGGCGATGACGGAGTTCCCACGGTTGAGGAAATCCAAGATATCGTTGAAAAACGCTTAATTGAAAACGGACACGCGCAGACGGCGAAAGCGTACATTCTCTACAGAAAACAACATACTGACATGCGTGAGTTAGCTGCACTGTTAAGCTCCTCAGACATGGTGGACCAGTACCTTGAGGTTGAGGATTGGCGGGTTAAAGAAAACAGTAACATGAGCTATTCCTTGCAGGGATTGAACAATTACCTATCATCCACTGTGGTAGCCAAGTACTGGATATCAAGGATTTATCCCTCGCATATTGCTGATGCACACTTTTCAGGTGACATGCACATTCACGATTTAGGCGTTTTAGGAGCTTACTGCGTCGGCTGGGACGTAAGCGAACTGCTACTTTCAGGATTCGGCGGAGTATCAGGCAAAATTGAAAGCAAACCGGCAAAACATTTCCGCACAGCACTAGGCCAAGTCGTGAACTTCTTCTATACGTTGCAGGGTGAAGCGGCAGGAGCGCAGGCGTTTAGCAACTTTGACACTTACCTTGCTCCATTCATACGTTATGATAACCTTAACCAGCAAGAAGTACAGCAGGCGCTTCAAGAATTCTTCTTCAACATGAACGTGCCGACCCGTGTTGGTTTCCAGACACCGTTCACTAACTTAACTTTAGATTTGACTGTGCCAGATTTTATGAAGAACGAGGCAGTTCTCTACAATGGCAAGGTAACCCAAGACACATACGGCGACATGACCAAAGAGATGGAAATGTTCAATTTAGCCTTCGCTGAAGTCATGCGCCAGGGCGACTCGAAAGGCAGAGTTTTCACTTTCCCAATTCCCACATACAACATAACCAAAGACTTCAATTGGGATTCACCTGTATCCCAAGCCATCTTCGAAGTAACAGCCAAGTATGGAGTGCCATACTTCTCTAACTTTGTTAACAGCGACATGAAACCCGAGGATGTACGTAGTATGTGCTGCCGCCTAAGAATAGACAACCGCGAATTACGCAAGCGAGGCGGCGGATTCTTCGGCGCCAACCCATTAACAGGCAGCATAGGCGTCGTAACCTTAAACATTCCCAGAATCGGCTACTTGTCAAAAGACGAGGACGAGTTCTTTGAGCGTTTAGACGCCTTAATGGAAATTGCAAAATCAAGTTTGGAAATAAAGCGTAAAGTGCTTGAAGTCTTCACAGATAACGGTTTATACCCGTATTCACGGCGTTACCTAAAGCATGTGAAAGAGGGCTATGGCAAGTATTGGAAGAACCACTTTTCCACCATCGGCATAGTGGGCCTGAACGAAGCAATCATAAACCTGCTGGGGCAAAATATTGCGTCGCGTGATGGACAAGCTTTCGCCGTTAAAATGTTAACTTTCATGCGAAACCATTTAGCGGATTTCCAAGAGGAAACAGGCAGCATCTACAACCTTGAAGCAACCCCTGCTGAAGGTACGTCTTACAGGCTTGCTCGCATAGATAAACGCCGGTACAAAGACATTATAGTAGCTAACCAAAAGCAGGTGACTGCGGACCACGCGGAACCGTTCTACACGAACTCTTCCCAGCTACCTGTTGACTTCGCCGGCGACCTGTTCGAAGCGCTGGAACACCAGGAAACATTGCAAACGCTCTACACCGGAGGCACAGTGTTCCACATTTTCCTTGGCGAGAGGCTTAACTCCTGGAAGTCTGCTGCCGAATTAATCAAAAAAGTAGCTTGGAACTCACACCTGCCCTATTTCACGTTGACGCCCACTTTTAGTGTTTGCCCAACCCACGGCTACATAAGCGGCGAACACAAGCAATGCCCAACCTGTGGAGCAAACTGCGAAGTCTACTCACGAGTAGTCGGCTACCTAAGGCCAGTGGATCAGTGGAACGATGGGAAACAAGCGGAATTTGCCATACGCAAAACCTTTGACCGGTCAGCCGTCATGGTTTCAGCGCCCTTAACCGCTTAATAGGAAGCTACAGAATGAAGTTTAGCGGATTACAAAAAACAAGTCTCGTTGACTACCCCGATAAAGTAGCCAGCGTGCTGTTCACTCCAGGCTGCAACCTTCGTTGCCCCTTCTGCCATAACTGGCGCATAGCCGTAAACCCGCAGCCGCCGTTTCTGCAGGAAGCCGTTGCATTAGAAATTTTGGAGAGCCGCAAAAAATACGTTGACACAGTAGTGGTGACTGGTGGAGAGCCTTGCATGCATAAGGAACTGCCGAAATTCCTTGCTAAGCTTAAGGAACACGGCTTCACGGTTAAATTGGACACGAACGGTTTCTTCCCAGAAGTGCTTGAGGAATGCCTTAGCAGCGTGGATTACGTGGCTATGGACGTAAAAACCTGCACAGAAAAATACAAGCTACTCGGCGCTAAAGACACGATTGGGCTCATGCGAACCATGGAAATCCTAAAGACAGGCAAGGTGCCCTACGAATTCAGGACAACCGTAGTACCACAAATAGTCACAGCCCAAGACGCCACATGCATTGGCGAACTGGTGAAAGGCTCAAAAACCCACGCACTTCAACAATTCATTCCACAGGATACGCTGGATAAAAAATTCCAGGCTCTCAAACCTTACACGCCAGAAACCATCAACGAATTCGCAGAAATAATAAAAAAATACACAGAAAACGTTGTACTACGAATATAGCTTTATCTTTTGGCGGTTTTTATAAAATTCTAAGGTTAAAAAAACGCCTTAGACGAACAACTATGTATTCTGCCCTCTAATTCTTTTCTCTAAATAAGGCCAAAATCACTTTGGCTGCTTTATATAAGCGGACTATAATTTTCACCAAGCAGCTAGAGTTCTCGTTTAAAATAATGCTCCAGCAATCTTCTTGTTCCTCTGCGGATAATCTCCGAAAGCGTTGCAGGACTAATTCCTAATTTAGCAGCAAGTTCAGCCATACCAATTTGCCGTGGATAATCAAAAAAGCCACTTTTCAGCGCAATCCATTAATCTTCACCGCGTCTCGCGCGCTGCACGAAGTCGGCAATTGACCAACGAAGCCAGAGTTTAAGGCGTAGCAGCAAATGCTAAATCATGGATTTCACATTCGAAGAAAAAACCCAAAAAATGCAACATATGAAAATCCCATCAAAAAAATTTTTTCATTTTTGAAATCCCCAAAAATTTTTTATATCTCCTCCGCGAGAAGAAGTGTCCACTCAGGAAGGGTCATAATGTATACTCAACCTCAAAACCAAGTTCAAAATAAACCAACAGCTGCATACGTGTTATCTTTGATCGGCGGAATATTCGGTCTGCTAATATCACTGGCATTCATAGCCCTCGGCGTAATTGCATATATGGCACTTAGCCCCTCCTACTACTACAGCCCCTACTACGGCTACAGCGGCATTTTCGGATTGGATTATGCTATCCTAATCGGCTTGGGCGCATGGATGCTCATAACATCAATACTCATCATCGTCTTCGCCAGCAAACTAAAAGCTAACCCAATGGAACACAGCAAATGGGGCGCACTGATCATAGTATTCTCCATCATCGGCTTAGGCGGACTTTTCGGAATCATCGGCGGCATACTAGCATTAGTTTACAAACCTGTAATCGCTGGAGCTCCACAACAGCCACCACCACAAGCATATGGACCACAACAACCAATTACACGAATATGCCCTCAATGCGGAAGAGTAGTAAACGAAAACGTCAAGTTCTGCCCCAACTGCGGCAAACAACTAAACTAGCAAAACCACACTCAAAAGGTTAAACCAAAAAGCATCTACAGGACTTTTTGGAAAAACCCCTTTTTTAAAACCAAACCAATTAATCTTGAACCTACCACGCTTTGAAAAATCGATTAATTTTCTTAAGCTAAAAGAGCGTGTGAAGAAAGTTAAGGCATTCGCGCCGAAACGCAAAATCACAGACTTACCATCTTAATTTACGTTGAAGCTATCCACGTTGCCACATATGGCTCATCTCCTTCTTAGGAGTCTCATTGTCTTCTCAAAATGCATGCTTTTTCGTGCTTTCTTTTGCATCGATTGTCTATATAAACGAGCATAATTCTCAACCATTGTTTAGAATATTGCTGCTTTTATGTAGGTATGTTTATATAGACCTTTTTTTTCTAAACAAACGTCAAGCTACCTTTGAGGTGGGCTTAAACTGAGAAAAAGCCCAGAAAACAAATTAGATGCTGTTGATCTGCAAATCATCCGGGCATTGGAAGAAGATTCACGCGTAAGCTTGCGCAAACTAGCCCACAGAATTGGGTTAACCCCAAATATTGTACATAATCGCCTTGACAGTCTCGAGCATGAAGGCATAATTCTTGGATACGCGCCCGTTATTGATTCAGCAAAAATGGGATATGCTTTGACTGCCATCATCATGATTCAGATTGAAGGGGAGCATATTGTTGAGGTGGAAAACGAAATCGCCAAAGAAAGCAACGTCCTATCCGTCTATGACATAACCGGAGAATATGATGCAGTCGTCTTTGCCAAGTTCCGAGACAACGCTAGCCTTAATGGTTTTTTGAAAAAACTGCTAACTGAGCGCTTCATCAAGAGAACGACTACACTGATTGCTATGAATGCTGTAAAAGAATACAGCAAGATAATTTAATTTTGAATGCCACTTTGAATTCGCGGGCTGTTCACAGCTTATACCGTTGCTACGCTTGCGTCAACCTCGTTGCTACATAGAAACATGCAGGAATTGTAGAAGTTTAATATGACTAGCAAGTATTCTCTACTTACGTTAAATCAAAGGAGTGGTGTTGAGTTGAAGAGCCTCAAAGGTATCTGGGTCGTAGGAGAAAAAAACATTTTCAGCGAGCTTACACAAATCGTCGCCATCGCTGCAGAAGCCAACACGCTTGTATCAAGCATGTTCAGGATGGATTACAAAGAAAAAGAATTAACTGAAGCCATGCGAGCTGTGCAATCACTGGAGAAAAAATCTGATGAAATAGCCTTCAGAATAAGCGAAGACATCACAAGCGGCGCCATCAGTCCTAACATAATAGATAGCCTTCTCGAATGCGTCCACGTAGCCGACGATATAGTTGACCTATATTATTACCTCAGCAGAGAACTAGACCGCATGGCGAAAGCCTACTCAGTAGGCTTCGAAATACACCATATCGACTGGGACTCTGAATACGAAAACCTATTTGCTCTCGCAGAAAAATCCCTCACAAAGCTGAAACAGGCGCTCTCCTCATCCAATGTTACGGAGATTTTGGAGTTGCGAAAAGAAATTGAAGCCTTAGAAGAGCAGGGCGACGACATAAAGGACGCAGGATTTGACAGGCTGTACAGTATGGCGCCAACGCTGCATTACTTACAATTCTACCATTACTCCGAACTTCTGCATAAATGCGACGACATACTTGATTCTTGCGAGGACTTCTCAGATCTGATTGTCTCCGTGGTTACTTCTATCCTTAAGTGATCTCCAAATGCTGTGGCTTTCAATTGTTCTTCTTGTATTGACTTTCATGGCGGTAATGTTAGTTTCAGGCAACAACCTATCTGCATGTGTCGGTCCCGCCGTAGGCTCAAGAATCATAAGTAAACGATTCGGCATGCTATTGGGCGCCGCAGGGTTTTCGCTGGGACTTGTAGCTCAAGGCGTAGGAATGACAAAAACATTGAATGTACTACTGCCAAATGCGGCTTTGCAGTTTCGGGCTGAAGCTTTGCTGGTGGCGATAATAATTTTTGTTGTTGCCGACTTAATTAGGGTGCCGATGTCTCTTAGCATGTCGCTTGTCGGTTTGCTCGCAGGCTTATCCATTGCAAATGGTGCACTTACAGACAGTGCTTACGTGGCTGAGGTAGCTGCCATGTGGGTTGCGGCACCCCTAATTGCTATAGTTTTTGCTTTTTACCTCATCAGAATCATCACTAGGAGCTGGCCTGAAAACATTTGGCGAAGGCTACAAATCTACAAAGTTTTGCTTATTGTTTTAGCATTTTCTACTTCATATGTTCTAGGGGCAAATACCCTTGGGTTGATAGTTGCAACAGGCGGTTTCGATATAACAACCGTCATAGTAGCAATCGTTGCAATATTCATAGGAACGTTCTATTTGAGTGCCGGCGAGATCCGCAGGGTTTCTCAAGAGCTATTTCTCATGCGATACCCAAACGCGACGGCGACACTTGTGACTTCAACGGTTCTGGTTGAGGCAGCTACGATTTTAAATATTCCACTTTCCAACACTCAAGCCCTCGCGGCGGCAGTGTTCGGAACGGGCATCTCGTACAAAGCCAAGTTCGTCTCGCTCAAGCCGTTCCTGCTGATAGCGTTGAGCTGGGTAATTGCACCACTGCTAAGCTTCATAATAGGGTTAATCATAGGTACCATTTAGTCATCTATTGTTTCGATCATGGGTTTACTGAGCATCTAGGCGGCCTTTTTTTATATGTCTACCATAAAAGATTTTTACTGCAAATCATTTCAGTTTTTCATAAAAATTATGAACAATTATTAACTATATTTATATTTAACTGAACATATCAATTGGTAAATTAAAATTGGTGTCACTATTGAAAAAAGCTTCACAAACATTAGCGACTAAAGAACTCACACGAAACATTGAAGAATGGATCAGTCTAGACGCTCGAGGGCAACCACACAGTATCTTTCAAAAGAGAATTTTGGGGGAAAAGTAGATGGCTAGTGATCAAAACCAAAGTGCACCTCAGATGAAGAAAACGTTAAGCCTCATGGGGCTAACCATCAACGCTATGGCGTTAATAGCGCCGGGGGCTTTTCTTTGGCTTAACTACCAAGCGCAAGCAGCCCAGGTCGACCCTTCTGGAGTCTCAACTGCTCCAGATATTTGGTTCGGTCTCTTCATAGCGTTGGTTCTGTCATTCTTAACCGCCGCTTCATACGCCTGGCTAGCACGCCGCTACCCCGATGCAGGCACTGGCAGCTCGTACTATTTTGCTCAGCGCGCTCTCCTAGATAGAGGTAGCAGCAACCGCAGGGCTCGCAACGCCAAATTCATAGTAGGCTGGCTTTCACACCTATACTATTGGGTTTACCCTGGAGTAATGGTTGCGTTCATGGGCTTCTTCATGACTTACATTCTGCAAACCGTAGGCTTTCCCATAACTGTGTTGGAGCAAATTGCTATTGTGGTAGTTTTCGCGGTAGTTGTTGGTTTCATTGCATACAGAGGTATTCAAGGGTCAACGCGAACAAACCTCATCATTAACATAGTGCAGCTTGCAATGCTCATAGGCGTAACCGTTTTGGCGCTTGTTTACCGCTTCATAAACCCTGACCACGTCACGTTCTACTATTCAAACCCGGCAAGCGTTGTTATGCCTAGCGACATGAGCCACGTGTTGTTCCAAGCAAGCCTCGCCATACTCGTCCTCGTCGGCTTCGAATCAATAACCGCGCTGACATCTGAAGCAAAGAACCCCAAAGATGTCCCTCGCGCAGTCGTCCTCTCACTTGTGATTCAGGGTGCATTCGCTTACTTGCTTGGCTTCTTCGGAATACAGGCTTGGATTAACTCCAAATACACATTCGCTTCGGCTGCAGCTTCACCTGGGCCATTGGGCGATATAGTGCGCATCTCAACTAACGCCTTGTTCGGAGGCGGTGGTTTCGTAATAATGCTAATCGTCGCCGCAGCAGTAGCAGCCGCAGTCTTAGGCACAACCCTCGCATGCCTCAACACTGGTGTAAGAGTAACCTACGCTATCAGCCGCGATACAGAAATCCCACAGCCACTGGGCAAGTTAAACCCAAGATACGGTACACCAGCAGTTGGCACATGGGTACTAACCTTAGTCTCAGCACTAATAGGTGCGTTCGGAGTGCTGTCTCTTAGAAACTTAACCGCTGTCATGCTCCTGTCGAACTTTGGCACCTTCCTACTCTACGGCGTCACTTGCATAATAGCAGTTGTTGCACTATCTCGAGAACGTCGCTCAATCCTAACCAAATACATAATCCCAATCGCTGGCTTTGCCGCCAACATGATCATGATGGGAGCAGTCGTCTGGCTGGGCGTAATAGGCGGAAGCGATACGCAATGGGCAGCATTGGTTGCAATAGCAATAACAGGCATATGGATGGCTATAGGACTTGCATACTTTGTCTTAAACTCAAGAAGCACATCGTCAAGCATCTTCCCGTTCCCAGGACGAGAATCAGAAAAAGACAAGAACCTAAAGTACAGCATAAACGTGAGTTAGTGAGATGAGGTTAGCGTTGATGAAAAAACATCCTTCCATTTTTTCCACATTTAAGTCGACATTAGTTTAGGTAGTATCAAAAATTATGAAGAAATCACAACCAACCTTATATAAGAGCAACAATATGACTAACGGAAGCCGAAAGGATGCCTATAAATGCAATACCTTAAAAATGACTTTGCGAAGTACGTCACATACATCTATGGTTTGGCCTTCCAGTTCCTTAACTTCACAAGGAAATCAGAAGGGGTTTCGTAGATAGCCCCAAATTTTTGGAATCGTTGATAATTATGTTCAACTTGAGGAACATTCGTATGTATTCTATTGCGTTGGCAGGCTGTTGCCTATGCTATTTGCCAGCCACCACTTTCACATTTAAACTACGTGTAAAGGAGGAATAAAATGCGCAAGTTCTTAGCGTCAGTCAATATCTTCGCCGAATCATCGCAAATTGATAACGTAGTGACGGCTCTATCAAAGCTCGATAACATTGAAGAAGTCTACGAAGTAGCAGGCGAATATGACATCGTCACCTTAGTCGCCACTTCCACCCTCGAAGAATTTCGAGATATTTTACAGAAGAAAATCATGAAAATTAAAGGCGTAAAAAGCACCATAACGTCAGTCGTTCTCAAAGCTCACAAACGATCCAGTATGCCTTTGGCATGATACAGTTTCCGTTTGACTTGATTGTTTCTTGGTCGATGAATCCTTCTCCCTTAATCGGAGTCACGGTTACTTCGGAAGAAAGCGTTACTAAGGTGGCTACTCAACCAGGCCGTTCGCCTTTGCCCAAGCTTTAGCGATGTCTTTCAGTTCTTTCCTGCGGAACTCGGGCGGAGTTACCCAAGCCTCGGCCATCAGAACATAGGTTTTTCGCCAACCTTCATGCGTCTTGCTGACGTACACCTTCTCCTGTTCGGGAACATCATGTCCCATCCAGAAAGCCGTGTAGATCGGGTCTGCCTTGTGGTTCCGGAGGTGAGTGTTGCAGCCTGCCCGTAGCGTGTGGGGGGCGTAGGGATTCCTGAACTCGAAAGAAGCGATGTCAGCATAACTCAAAGCCCAATCCACCACCGACTGCAAGGTTAAAGATGAAAATGGCAAAGAAAGCACTAAGTAAATCGTTCGAGATGAGAATGGAATCCGTAGGTACTGGCTTTTGCAGAAACTCAAAGACCTTGAAGCGAAAAAAGAAGATTTTGATAGGAAGCTTCAGGGAAAGAATGGGGAGCTTGTGGGCAAGAGGAAGGATATTCAAAGATCAGAAGAAGAGAAGCAAAACTGGTTAGTGCCCAATGACAACTTCGGTTCTTAATACAGAAATCGCATCACCTTATTTACTCAGCGCAGGAATTCGCATTAAGAAAAAGCCATCAGGAAGATAACGCCTCTAAGTAATTCCTCTATTCTCTGTCAGACTCAAAAGTCTTTTATCTGCATATCACAGAGTGTGATTTGAGGTGAAAAAATGGTTGCAAAATTTAAAATTTATCAAGACACTGTGAATAAATGGCGATGGAGATTCGAATCTTCAGGGAACTACAAAATAAT
>Ga0208688_1000646_pt1 | contig 18369 bp, 18 predicted proteins | sample June2015DPH_6_15_FD_184696 | JGI IMG/M metagenome (GOLD analysis project Ga0208688, IMG submission 184696) | Peatland microbial communities from SPRUCE experiment site at the Marcell Experimental Forest, Minnesota, USA - June2015DPH_6_150... | ecosystem: Environmental > Terrestrial > Soil >... | reverse complement strand
GAAACAGCATGGAGCAATATTGCGCAGTACCAACGAGATTATGAGACTGAAAAACGGGTTTACGAGAAAGACCCAGACGTTAATGGCTTAGAAAAACTCGGCAACGAATGCAACAGGGCAAGTGAAGAATACGCACTTTTAGAAATGGACCTTGAGAACGCAACGCAGAAGTTGGCGGTTGCCAAGAAAGCGTTGGATGAAGCAGATTCAAAGCTGAAAAAGCTGGAAGAGAAACGACAAGTTATTGAGGAGCTTAAGCGAAAAGAAGCAAAGCTACATGCCGACGCTGTTAACATGACTAACACTTTGTCTTCGCTAAATCAGCGTATTGAAGGCAAAAAAACGATCGTGGATAATTTGCATCAGCGCCAAAGCTCAATTGATGCTCAAGCTAAAGTGTTCCTCGGTAAACTTGAGCAAGCAGGTTTGCCAATAAATCAGCCTGTTGAATCATTGCATTCTTCTTTGGCAGCGTTTGATGATAAAATCAGCAGTTTACGAGCGGATCAAGAAGCAACATCAAGGAACCTGCAAACGGATAAAAAGAGAGTTGTTTCGTTGTCGCAGGAGAGTAAGTGCCCGCTTTGTGTGCAACCGTTGGATGGTGAATACAAAAGTAATCTGCTTTCAAGGATTCAACAGGAAAATAGTGAACGCGAAAAAGCAATCAGTCAGCTACGAATTGAAATTGATAGTCTGCAGAAAGCAAAAGCTTTAGCTTCTGAAGCTTACTCGAACTTGCAAACTTGCATGACAAGAGCTGAAGAATTAAAAAACCGCCTGAGCGAAGAAGAAAACAACTTTAATAATCTATCAAGCGAGTTTGAGGAGAAACAGAAGCTTGAAGCTGATCTGCGTTTGCAGCTTGAGTTGGTACAGTTTGAAATCGGCAAGTTTGACTTATCAGAACTTGACGCGGCAAGAACACTGCGTGAACAGGCTTTCCAGCAGTATTACATGTTAGAGTCAGACTTGCACACCAAGGAAAACCGCAAAAAAGACCTTTTCAGACGCTTAGACGAAACTAAAGAGCGGATTAATCTCGCGCAGGAAAAGCTTGAGCGCATGGAGAAAATCCGCAGAACCATTGAAGTCTTAGGCGCCATTCGTGATGCTTACCGCAGTATTCAGCCTAAACTTCGGAGCGAGTTTGTGATGGTTTTGCGCAATTTTGTTCAGCAAGTCCTCGATAGTCTAGTTGGCGGAGAAACACCCATGCTTAACGTGCTTATTGACGAAACTTACACTCCTTACGTTAAAAGCGAAACAGGCGTTGACCGGGAAGTTTCAAACCTTTCAGGCGGAGAACGCACGCTTTTGGCTTTTGCTTACCGTTTAGGTTTGGGGCAGTTGATTATGCAGTCGCGAACTGGCCACGGCTTAAGCATGCTAATGCTTGATGAACCCACAGAAAACCTTGGCAGCGAAGATGGCAGCATAGAACGGTTAGCAGAAGCAATAAGCAAATTCAAAGCGATTGAACAAATCATCGCCGTCACGCACAGTGAAGCGTTCGCGGGAAAAGCCGAACATGCGGTAATTGTCGAAAAGGAAGCGGGAGTGAGCAAAATCTCCATTGAACGCTAAGTAACTATGTGATGATTTTCTTAATCCTCTTGTTTACCAGTTTCTGCTTGCCAATCCAGTTAGAACTAGACCCTGAAGCAAGGGTTTTGCATTTGCAAAGTTTTTCGAATTTTATGTTTATCGAAATATCTATATGTTTCAAGCAACATTGATTATTTTGACCTTCTTGTCCCTAATTGGGGCAAAAATTTATATGTGATTTAAACAGACAAAGGCTAAGTAAGTTGATGATTAAATGAATAAGAAAATGAACATTAAAGCTTTGGCTTTGATTTTGCTAACCTCAGCGCTCCTCATAACGACCATCGGCACGGCTTCTGTGAACGCACAAACTCAGCCGTCTGTGTATGTTTACAACTCACAAGGCGGAAACATCAATGGAAATGGAACAAAGCTTACGCCGTCAACCGTCTACAATTATACTAACGGCGACGTTATAAGCTATACTGCGACTCCAGGTACAGGATTTTCATTCTTATGCTGGGATTGGATTGCTGGTTCAACTCCGATCACTTCCACTAATAGCACACTTACAGAGACATTTTCAGGATCCACTGCCTGTGCTATACAGGCATTGTTCGTCCCAGCCAGCAACGCTACCCAAACCACAACAGGGAGCGGAGCAGCCACCGTCGTCACGTTACTTTCTGCAGACGGAACAACCTCTCCAGCCTCAGGTAGCTCAACATCTGCAACAAGCTCATACACAAACTACACCATTGGCACAGCTTCTGCCTTCCAAGCGACTGCAAGTTCTGGCTTTAAATTTCTGTATTGGCTAGTCGTCAGTACACAAGGAAGAACAGACTACACTTCTAGCACACTCAATTTAACAATTCCTGCAAGCGAAGTCGCTATACAAGCATTTTTCGTCCCAACCAGCAGCACCGTAACAGTACCAACAATACCTGAGTACTCTTCTGTAGCAGTTGTCATATTAGCCGCGGTATTAGCCATAAGCGCACTGGGGACATTCGTATACGCGAAACGAAGAAAATAAAATCTCTTCCCCTCTTTTCTTTTTTTCAACTCCATAGATTCATGACGTAAGAGAATAAACAGTTTTTATTCTAGTAGTAAAAATTGCCCTTGGCAATGCTTTAGAAGCAATATTTTTGCTTCAGCTTTGGGCGTCTTTTACTTCATAAATTATTTCCGTGCTTGTCCTCATGTTTATTTGGTCAATTTCTTGGATCATGCGGTTAACCATTCTGCCTACTACAAGAACGAAAACGTTTAAGCCTCTTGACGCAGCGATGGCGGCTGAGCGGCTGAAAAGCAGTATCCTGACAGCTTAAAAGACCAATTTGACTACGCTGCTTACTTCAGTCTCTCAGCGTTTACTGGAACTTTATGAAAAGCTGAAAAGACTCCGTGACAATCACAAGCTGTGCCAACGACGAAATTCTCTTTGGTCTTGGCCCAATCAAAAAACTCCGAAAGCTCACTACCCTTCAACGCGCCCATGCCTGGAGCCATCGAATAACTTATCAGAATAAACGCTTCTGGACTTGCAAACCTCATCAGTCTGATCATGGTGCACGGTTTCTTTGTTCCTGAAGAGGGGCACACCTCAGGCATTGCACAGTTGTCCAAACAGTCGTGGTCTCTGTTGAAGCTTAAGATCAGTTTTCCTTTTCCCGCTTGGAGGACAACAACCTCAGGCAATTTGGGCAGAATACTGTTTATTGCTTCACTCCACGGGGTGAGATTAAACTTGATTTTCGCCATATCAGCAGCTATGTGAACCGGAGCAGTGGGAAAAATGTACTCAGGCTTCAGGGAGTCCATCAACTCTAAAACCTTCGGAAGCCCCCCAATGACAAAGTGCTCACCCTCTGAACCGATACTGACGGAGAATTTCAGTGCGAACCTTTGGACCGCGAGACAGCTCGAATCCACATCTACGACCACGAAACTTCTGCGCTTCTGTCTAAGATATTCAATTGCGTTGCACCCGTATTTTCCGCCGCCAATAATCAAGTCCATTTTCTTTTCCCCGTTTCGCTTTTATCAGTTATCTGGCTTTCCTAAAGAAGCCCGCCCAGCTTTTAGGTGATCAGCAATACTTGGCGGAACATCCTTCGTCATTTTCAACTTTTCCTCTGACACGTTAAGCATGTGCAAAAGCTCATCTTGGTTCTTAACGAAAACGGCTCCCATACTTTTCAAACTCCCCAACAACGCTGTCGCTTGTCCCTGAGTGAAATCTCTGCTTTCGATAGGCACCTCGTCAATGACGTAAAGCGGAATGCCTTTCTTCAGGGCTTCCTTCGCCGCCTCGAGATTCTGCAGGTTACCGTGGCCAAACGGAACCGAAGTCACCACAACGGTGCTCGCCTTACTAATCATGGCTAAGTTAGCTTTCTGAGTTTTCTCGGTTATGGGAGAAAACGGCGCTTCACTCGCCACCGGTATATTCAGGAATTCCGCTGTCTCAAAATCGGTGTCCAACACGTTGAGCACCCCAGTCGTGACGCTGTAACCTTCTTCCAAGAAAATCTTCATGAGCGCGGTTCCGGTGCCAGCCCCGCAAATCAAATGAATCGAGCGGTTTTTTGGTGGTGAAGACTTTGGAGGTGACAACGGAATAACGTAGAGAGAGTTTGTGACAGCATTCTTTTTCACTATAGCGTCTACGTGGAACACGCTTTTTATGTTTTTACTTGTCAGAACCTGATCCAAAGATCCTGCAGCGAAGACTTCTCCGTTCTTTAGAAGCAAGGCATAGTTGCAGTAACGAGCAGCCAAGTTGAGGTCATGGATAACTGCTAGGGCTATCAAGCCCTCTTTCACACAAAGACCCTTCACAAGGTCCATGATTTCCAGCTGGTTAACTATGTCCAAGTGAGTAAGCGGCTCATCCAGCAACAGAATTTCAGGCTCCTGCGCTAACGCACGGGCAATAACAACACGCTGTTTTTCGCCGCCGCTTAACTCGTTTATTGGTCTCTTCGCCAGATACCATGTATTCGTCAAGTTCATGGCTTTTCGGGCAATTTCCACATCCTTCGCGGTTTCCATCTGAAACCTGCCCATATGCGGGTTACGCCCCATGAGAACTATATCGAGCGCGTTGAAACTGAACCCTATGCTGCTTTCTTGCGGAACAATGGCCATATGCTGCGCCACCTCTATGCTCTTGAGTGTGTATACGTCAGTATTGTTGAGCAGTATGGTACCCTTGTGCGGTTTAAGTGTCCTACTGATGCTTTTGAAAAGCGTAGTTTTTCCAGACCCGTTTGGTCCGAGAATTCCCACGAAGTCACCTTCCTTGACTGAAAGTGTAACTCCCTCAAGAACCTTTACAGAGCCGTAACGGCATTCGACGCCATCAACATTCAGCAACACCATGCGCTTTCATTCTCCTCTCAAAGCGAATAAGTTGTCTTTTTCCTCCTAAGAAGATAGATGAAGAAAGGCGTCCCTGCAAGCGCAGTTATGACACCAACAGGCAGTTCGGAAGCCCCTGTTGCTACGCGCGCTACAGAATCACAAACCACCAAGAAGATCGCGCCAACGATTGTTGAGGCAGGCAAGAGAATTCTGTGGTCAGGTCCGATTATGAGCCTTGTCATGTGAGGAACTATCAGGCCCACGAAGCCTATAACTCCGCTTATGGAAACCGCTGCCGCCGTCATCAAAGAACCCAAAACTAATAGTATTTGTCGCACTCTTTCCGTGTTCACGCCCAAGTGCTGTGCTGTGTCGTCTCCTAGGGATAGCACGTTGAGGTCGCGGACAAAAAAGTACGCTATTGCCGTGCCTATCAGAACGAAGGGCAGTATTCCCCAGACGTCCGACCATACGATGTTGGAGAATCCTCCTGCAAGCCAAGCCACTATACCATAGAGGACTCTGTTGGAGCGGAGTTCCAAAACTGTTTCTATCGCTAGCAGGAAGATGTTTACAACTATTCCAGAAAGCAATAATGTGGTTATCGGGACTTTATTTCCAACTCTTGAAATGAAGTACACCACGAACGTGGTTAACAAAGCAAATATGAAAGCAAAAATTTGCGCTATTCCTAAGCCTATAAACGTTAGGGCTGAAGTGACGTACAGGACGGCAACGGTGAAGCCTACTGACGCGCCTGCTGAGGCACCGAGCAGATAGGAGTCAGCCATCGGATTTTTGAAAACACCTTGGTACAATACGCCCGCTGCAGCTAATGCAGCGCCCACCAGAGCACCTGCTAAAATGCGGGGAAGGCGAATTTGAAGAATTATTGATTCATTCACTGCGGATATGGATGACGAGTTGATTGAGCTGTTCAAGAATGGAATTTGTTTACCTATTATTGCGAGGATTTCGGAGAATGAAATCGGAGCATAACCCACGTTAAGAGAAACAATTACAACCGCAACTAAAGCTACTATTAGCGTGATTATAATTAGTTTCCATTGCGAAGAGCGCTTAAAGTATGTGCCTTCAACTTTGTCTGTACTCATGTTTTCACAACAAAAAAAATTAGGCGGTTGAGTTGAAAAGCTGTGGGTACAAGCAAGTAGCGACAGCCAGCACTTGATCAGCGACTCTCGGTCCTGGTTCGGCGAAGAGTTCTTCGTCGATAGCGTCGACTCTGTTGTTTTGCACCGCACTCATCGAGTTCCATCCGGGTCTTGCTTCGACTTGGGCAATGCTTCCGTAGAACGCCATTCCGCCTGAGCCTCCTGGACTTGTGGGCAAGAGTATTACGTCTGGGTTAAGTTGGACCACGGTTTCAGAGCTAACGGCTGGGTATTGTTGGGCCACGTTGGCGAAAATGTTGACGCCTCCAGCTTTGGCTATAACATCGCTTACCCAAGATGTTGAGCCCGCACTCATGAGAGGATCGGACCAAATCTCATAGTAGACTTTCAGAGGAACTGTGATGTTTGTGGCTGCGATTTTCGCGGTTATCACGTTAATGCTGCTGCTTATGTTATCAATCAGCGCGATTGCCTGAGGTTCGGCGCCTGTTGCCCTGCCTATGAGCGATATATCTTGGTAAATGCCGTTGATGCTGTTTGGATTAATCACGAGTACTTTGTATCCTAAGCTTCTCATGTTTGGGAAGATAGCATCGTTGATGTTGTCGGAGACTATTAAATTGGGATGAAGCATAGCAATGGCTTCCATGTCGGGAGTTGAATAGCCTCCTATGCTCGTCATGTTGCCAGCTGCGATCCAAGCTGAGAAATTGTACGGGTAATCGTCATAGGTTGTCACACCCACAACTTTGTCGCCCACGCCTATAGCGAACAAGATTTGCGTACAACTCGGCGCAAGCGAGATAATTCTCTGAGGAACAGAGGTTAAATTGGTTACGTAACCTTCATCATCTACCAACGTCAGATTGGAATTCTGAGATTTCAGGTTAGCAGTCTGTGCTGAATAATTAACGTACATGAAAGCGGCAGAAGCAATTGAGGCGATGGTTATAATGGTGGCAATATAAATGACATATTTGTTGTTCATCTATCTTTAATCCCCTCTACAACATGGATGGATTATCCAGCCCTATATAAACTTTGGCTTAACTTAAGCTAATGTCAAGTTGAGTAGCATTCAAGTCCTTCAGAGACTGGAAGGCCACACACGAGTACCAGAGGATTAAAAGCGCCCTCCACGTCAAGCACATACTTGGACACAAGAGAATTGAGAGCAGTCTTGTTTATACCCACTTGGTAAATTTTGAACCGAGCGAGTTTGTGCGCAAGGTGACTGGGTCTATAGAGGAAGGATTGAAGAGGCGAAGGCGTCCAAGCACAAAGAAACATACAGAGTATTGGAAAAAAATCAAGCGTACCCCAGCGACCCCGTATCTGTTGAAAAAAGGGGAGATTTCGGTAGAAATTACAGTCTGGGAACGGTAACTCCCGGGTTACTACTCGCGCACACTTAACAGCATCATGGACTTTGGAGCTACCAACTAGTCAAGCTGTCTAACGAACCGCTCCAGACTTGTCCGCTATTATAATCGTCTGCTGAATTTTGTTGAGACTAATATTGATTGTTAAAGGCTTATTCTTTCCGAGGTATGGTTAGCTTTAAAAGACAAAATAACACTTTTACTCAAAAGGTGCCGCTTATTGCAGGATGCAAATAATGGTTGGCCATACAAGACTATTCAACATTGGCCTCCTATGACTTACAGAGATAGGGCTCTTCCTACTTCCAGTGTCTTGACAGATTTTGCTGAATTTCTGAAAACAGGCAGTACGATTGAACAAACAAGAGAGTTGCAACCATGGATTCCTTTCTGTGAAGGAAAGTGTGCATTTTGCTATTTTCCTGTTAGTTGCGATAAGCAGAGCATTATCCCTTATCTAACTGCTCTAAAGAAAGCACTGAGTCTTTACGCCCAGAACAATTATATCAAGTCCAGCCTTTTTAATGAACTCTACATTGGCGGTGGAAGCCCCTCTATTCTTGCAAATGAGCAAACAGTAGATATCTTGGATTTCTGCCGAGAGAACTTCAACCTTAGCAAGGATCATCAGACCAAATTTGCAGCTTGCACCACCAATCTTTCCGAAAGTAAAATACGCCTGCTTTCTTCACAGAAGGTGAACCAATTAGATATTGGGGTTCAAACGTTTGATGACACATTCCGCAAAATTCTGATGCTCCGTGACAGCAAACGTGAAGTTGCGGCAAAACTAAAACAGGCTAGAAAGCAGGGACTTGGTGTTAGCATTGATTTGATTTATAACTTACCAGGCCAAACGCCTAGGCAATGGAAAGCAGACATAGAACAGGCATTGGAGCTTGAACTTGAGAGTGTAGATTGTTATCCTTTAGATTTGTATCCTGATACTTTTCTTGCAAAGAAAATTGAATCTGGCGAGTTGCCTGCGGCTGGCGATGCCAGTGTCGAAATGGAAATGTATCTTGAAGCTTCCAATGTTTTCAGGAAGAATGGGTATTATCCTACTTGTCACAACAGATTTTCCCGTGTTAAGGAGGATTTTGAAAAGCCTTCTTCCGAAGTGGTAGGTTCTGGAGCGGGCTTTTTTATGGGCCATATTGGCAACTTTTTGTACTCTGACATCGAGAATGTCCAGACTTATATTGAAGCGGTGGGAAGCAGTACTTTTCCGATTGAGCGGATTACCAAGCTTTCGGTTGAAGATGAGATGAGGAAAGCCATGATGCTCATTTACATTCGTGTTCCTTTAGATCGTGACGTTTTTCAGTCTCGGTTTGGAAAGTTACCCGAAGAGGTATTCCCCGAGGCAATTCAACGATTGCAAGTGAAGGGCTTAATTGAAACTAAAGATGGAAAAATACAGCTCACAGAAAAGGGTGACCCTTGGCGATTCAATGTTGCTTGGGAATTTTTCGATAGCTACTCTCCCTTCTAGAGGCGGCGTGAAAGCTTTTTAGCGCTGCTGAGAGCCTAAAGCAATCCAGCCAATTGAAAGAAGGCTTAGGTAAAGCTTTTGTTATCGCGGTTGGTCCGCGAACTGCTCAGGTATTGGAAGATTACCACGTACATGTGAGCTTGGTCCCATTGAAGTACAGTTCTGAAGGATTAATCGAGTGCTTGCAAGGAAGAAAGGCTTCTGGCAAAAAAATACGCATTCCAAGGACTACTGGGGCAACGCCGACTTTAACTGAAAAGCTCAAGGGAAATGGGCATAAAAGTTGACGTGATGCCGCAGAACTACTTGTTTGAGGAAGCGTTAGCGGCGTTAGCTCGATACTGGAGCATAAAGTAAAAAGCGTAGCCAAGAAACAAGTTAATCAGCATAAACCTGATTAATGTTGTAGTACAGGCACAGCCACGTATACTTAAAAAAGCATGCTTGTTTTGTTTGAACTAAAATTTCAAAACTAAAAAATACTTTCACCTAGCTCTCCACCGCACTGAAAGGTCGTTTCAACACTTGCCTTTTAAGCATTTTAGCTGTCCTTTTGGTTATGCTCAACTTATCCAGACCCTGTGATGCTTGCGGGAAAATAATTGGAGGAGGCTTTAAACACTGTCCGAAATGCCAGATTTACTTCTGCCTTACATGTTGGATTGAGCTAATGTATAGTCAAGACAAGCTACCTTTAGAATGTCCTATGTGCGGTAGAAAACTTACAATTCCTTAAACTATTTGGGTTCAAAATTTCATGGATGATAAGTCTTAAATCAGATTGATTATTAATTTGAAATGGTAAGGGTCAATGAGATTAATACCGAGAGATTATCAAAAACATGTAATAATTTTTGTTTTAATAGACTTTGTAGTTTCATTTTCACTTCCATTTTTGATGTTATTTCTGTTTAATGGAAATCTTGGAAAGGAAGTTGACCCAACAATTATAAATGGCATCCTGACCGCTACAGCAATTGTATTTGGGTTTGTAACCTTTGAATTGAGAGAAATAAAATCATCTATGGAAGAGAAGTTTATTCTTTCGTTACCATTATTGTTTTTCATGATGATTACTCTTCTATCTATTCTCTCAGGGGTTATTCTTGGTGTGATGACTGTAGTAATCGCATTAGAAGCCACAGCAAATTGTCTCTTTAATATTTTCTATATTTTCCCTGTAATGGTTGTTAAAGAGAAATGGAACAAAGAAACTATATGACACTTAGCTAAGTTTCCAGAGACCATTAAACGGTTACTACGACCATTCAGGGGTTAGAAACTTCATATTTACAGAGTACATTAGGGCGCTATGATGGTCTCGGTAAGCTGGAAACTTGGAGAGATAAGTCTTAAATCTGTAAAGCGTAGAAATAGCTGTTGGAGAGAAAAATGGATTGGTTATTTGCTTTAGGTGAAGCAATTCTAACCGTGATAATTGGTGTTACTGTTTATGCTTTAGGAGAAGTAGCAGTCAAGTTTTATATCGAACCAGTAAATAAATTGTCAGATGTTATTGGTGAAGTACTGGATTCCCTAGTCTTTTATAGTAACATTTACACAAATTCAGCTAGGGCTCCCATATCAGAAGAAGAAAACAAATTCAGACTTGAAGCACAAAATACTCTTAGACAGAAGGCTACACTTCTTTCATCGAGAGAATCCAGAATAAGCCTATATTCTGTTGCATCGTTTTTCAGGGCTGTACCAAAAAAAGAATCTATGCAAGATGTTTATAGTGGCTTGATTTTTCTTTCAAATTCATGCTTCCAATGTAATCCAATAGGCACTAGTCTACTTTCAGAAAGAATCATAAAATTATTAACAAGCAGAGAAATTCCACCAAAAGTCCCACCAGAATCTCTTGTTATCCCAACCCCCTCACCTTTCCGTTAAAATGGCTAAGTTTCTAAGGTCAAAGAGTTAAGGGTTAAGTTCTTTTTACTGTATTCGGCATTATGAAAAGGAGGCTATTTAGAGTTTAATTCAAGTAACTAATAGTTAGTTATTTGCAGTTAAAATCGTCGGGTGATTTGCTAATGCTTTGGCGATTAAGCGTTTACCTGCCGATGGTGTAATGAGGAACTGTTTCACTTTAATTGGCTCCCTTTTACATGTAGCGTTGTTATTTGAGGCGAGAATTATAATAATTGTGGTTCTAGCAAGACAGAGTGGGGTTAGCTCCAGAATATTAAAAAAATAAAAAAAGAAAATAACTAAAGACGAAGTTAAAGATGTTCAGCTAATGAGCTTAATATCTTCGTGGTGGTCTTCGTTTTGAGTAGCACTCGCGGCAATAAACTGGCCTTGTGCCGTCTGGCTTGAAAGGAACTTCACATTCTTTTCCGCAGTCAGCGCAGGTTGCCTTGTGCATTTCTTTGTTATTATACATTCGCTATTTCAACTCCTACTATATTTGGTGTGCAAAAATCGCTTCTTACACATTACCCCTTTAACGTATCGTCCATGCTTATAAATTGAATGCTTCTATTTTTTAGATTAAACATCCAATTATTATTCCAAACCCCCTTTTGATTGAATTCTATGGAGGGAAAAATGAAGCCGAGGGGATTTTTGAAAGGCTTTCATAAGTATAAGTTAAGTCCTAAATTTCTTTAAAAACAGCATGAAATGCCTTTTTTTATAGTCAGACTAATATAAGTACCTTTGATATAATGTAGGCATTCGACATATTTGAGAGAAAGTATAAATCAACTTTGCACTTTACTTTTTCTCCTAACTATGACATGACAAGGGAGAAGGAATTTGAGACAGAAAAAATCAACTTTAGGGGAGCACATTGCTCTTCTTTCAGTAAAACACAACATTTACCCCTCTGAAGTTTTCCAAGCACTAATTAAAGCAAGAAACAACGAAAAAGCCGTCTGCGGCAACCTTACAGTTGAATACCGTGGCAAAGTGAAAGATGAAATAATTTTTCTAATAAAAAAAGACAACAATGCTGTGGCTCAGTTCAGAGTTGATGAACAATTTCTGTTGAGAAAGGATAATCCTTTTGAAAGCTGGATGAGCACTGATAAAATATGCAAAAAAATCGCTAAACAAAATACAGAATCAATTTACATTGTTGTTCATGATTTGAGGGCTGGTATGAAACGGATTAATGTGAAGGCTGAAGTTCTGGAGATTCCTAAGCCGGCGCAGGTTCACACGCAGTTTGGCAACACTGTCACGGTAGTTAACGCTTTGGTTGGAGACGAAACTGGAAAAATCAAACTCTGCCTATGGGAAGGACAAATAAACTCCATCGCTGTTGGAAAAAACATTGAAATAAAGAATGCACACGTATGCATTTTTAGAGGCGAGAGACAACTGCGCCTTGGAAAAAAAGGAGTTCTCAGCATATTACAAAGCCCTGCGGAAGGTATTAAGCAACAGTTAGCAACAGCATCATAAGCTTTAAGGCACTGCCCCTTTAGTTCTCTTTCTTTTTGGGAGGACTATTTTTATACACGAATTAAACATTGCATAAGAAGAAAGAGAGGGAACATCATTACTTGACAGTTATTGTTGATGACGCAGGCAGCGGCGACTTGCTTTACGGCGTTGTAGTCGGTGCCTACCGAGAAGAAACAGGCGAATTCAAATACGACCTCATCGACGTAAGGTTCTACCAAGAAATCTTCCGCGAAAAAGAGTACCTGCAAGAATCCTCACGCATCGTATCTAAACTTGTCGCATGGTTTAACCTTAAGCCAGACGAGGCAATCCACATTTGCCAAGGCTGCATCTTTGATGTTGCCGCTGAGGAACTCCGCAAAGTTTACGGTGAAGACCGCGTTAAACGCATAAGAGTCGTCGGCGAAGCGCAGAAGCTTACAGAAATCGCGTATCTAGATGAAATCCGCAACTTAGGCTATGAACCATTAGCTGAACGTGAAGAAAAAAGAGGCAAAAGCTTCTTCCACATGATGCGCTGGCTAAAAGACAACCCTGAAATGCTACGCTACGCCAAGACTGGGTGGCCACGCCTCAAGAATTACCATTTGTTTAAGCAATTTCACCAGGAACCAGTTTACACCGCTGTTTGCAGCGACTGCGGCTGCGAATGCAAAGTGCCATTTCAACCTCGTGCAGATCGACCCGTGTACTGCCAGAAGTGTTGGCCTGCTCATAGACCTCAGAGGAACGGGGAGAAAAAGTAGCGCATTAATGCAATCGGCGAATGGACGATTTTATGGCGTTGTATGTAGCGATATTTTTCGGTTACCAGCTGTGCGCTCAATTTGAAGTCGTGTAAGGTTATTTTAAGCACTACCCCGCAATTATATTCTTGAATGCGTGTGTACTGTTTATGGATAAGGACTGGAAACGTTTAGGACGCTTAAAGCCTGAAGAAAAAGTGCTAATATGCATGGACATGACTGATGGGTGCGTGCGCATTTGCGCGGATGGCATAAAAAATCAGTATCCAGGAATTAGCGAGGAAGATCTTCTTGAGAAATTGCGTGAGCGTCTTGAATGGGCCAAGCGTAACCGGTGATTAGCGTTGGAAGCATTTTACAATTTTGTTAAGAAGCTTGCTGATGCCTTTGACAAAGTAGGCTTAGATTATGCCTTCACTGGTGCGTTGGCAGCGAGTTTTTACGGCGTTCCCCGAACCACCACTGATGTAGACATGATAATTGCAGTCACTAACCAAACTGACTTGAAAAGAAAAATTGCGTCTTCATTAAGACAGGCAGATTTAGAAGTTGATGAACGAAAAATTGAGACTGCATTAACATCATGTTATAAAATAGCGACATTCAAAGACAAAACTACACCATACACTGTTGACATCATACTTTCAGATGGCAAACTGGATAAAAAATCAGGAAAAATCGATAGCCTAAAAACCTTTTTTCAATCACCTGAAGGCTTGATTGTAGCGAAACTCAGGATGATTAAGGTAACCCTGCCGCCTGAACGCGCAATTAAAGATAAGGAAGATGTTAAGGCAATTTTAGCTTTCACCAAATTGAATATCAATGCGATCAAAAAACAGGCGCAGAAAGACGAAACACTTGAAATATTTGAAGCGTTAATTGCATAGTTCATTTGACTTTAATGCTTAAATACGCTCTTTGCTTATTGCCTAGTGGTGTGTTTTAGTTTGTCTTCTGATAAGCATGTTCAGCATGGCGCTGTCGTTTGGTCGGGAAAGCCTTGGGTTACCCCAGCAGCTATCGTTCGAACGGTCACTGTTTTTGTTGTTTCAGTTCTCTTTCTCTGGCTTGAAATATACGCAGGCGTCGCCTTTTCGTATTTGGCTGGTTTAGCAATTTTCGCTTGGACGATTTTGGCTTTTGGCGTGATTTGGCTGCTTAGCATGTTGGAGCTGCTAGTTTTTCGGGCATCCAACACTTACGTGCTACGGCAGGATGGCTTAGAAATTCGCCATGGCATTATTGGGTTGCATTCGTTTGTTGTTACTCCTTCGGGTTTTGGCGATTTAATGGTTTACCTGTCCATTGGCGGCAGGATTTTTGGTTATGGGGATTTAACGGTTAACTCTCAGGGTGAACGCGAAACCAAACTTCTGCTTGTCCGCTCACCATTCACAGTGGCTGACACAATCCGAGACATTATGGGTAAACCAATCGTCCGCGTGGAAAGTCACGTTTAGAACATACTATTTTTGTTTGCGGCTTGTGTTGGAACGGGCTGGATTACGTCCCAATGCTCCACCAGCTTGCCATCTTCTACTCGGAAGATTGCATCGCTTACAAGACATGCACTGCACGCAAGAAGCGCCAATAGCCTGCTAGCGATGTATATACATGCATGTTACATAATTTTATAAGCGAATTTTGAGCATCGTGAAAGCCCCTAAAGGAGGCGAAGAAATGCTGAGTAGAGATTGCGACGGTTGCACGCTCCTGCACATGTGCAGTGAACGTTACAGTCGAGTTGGCAAAGATGAGAAAGTGTATTGTCCAGACGGAACAGCGCATCTAGTAGACCAAAATTAACCATCAACCTTTTCTTAATTTATTTTTGATTATTTTTGGGCAAAGGCAGAAATGTAAGCGATTTCTCAATTATGCACTGCAGGTGAATTTGCGTGGATAAAGCCGATTTCTTGTTGTGGAGCCGCAAATACGATAAAAGTTTCGGTTGGCAGGCGCAGAGGGAACGGGAGTTGGGCGCTAAATTCAGAAAGGCAAAGGCGTTAACTTGCGGTGATTTAGCGCAGGTTGTTGAGTGGAAGTTTAAAGAAGAGCCTGAGAAGAAAGCGCGGATTTTAGCGTTAGTGACTCGAAATGATGAGGCAACTGTTGACCGCCTTTCAAGCCAAGCTCTAAGCATTCCTTCTTGCGAAGACGCCTACCGAATGAACTGCCTCACACTGCTGGAAGGCGTCAGCCCGGTGTTAGCCAGCGTGATCCTCGCGTTTTTTGACCCCAAACAATACGGCATCATAGACGTAGCAGTTTGGAAAGCGTTGCTTGGCAATCCACCGCCTAACTTGTTAACAACTCAGAATTATCTAAAACTGCTCTTGGCAATGAGGAAAACAGCTGCCAAACAAAACCTGGACGTAAGAATAATCGACAAAGCGCTTTACAAAAAAAGCCTTGATGAATCAAAGTAAGCATTAACGCTGAAGAACGTTAGAAACTGATATGAAAGTTGTTATATTAGTCCTTTCACTTTTTCGAAAACGTCTTGAGCGTAAATTGTTTTTCCACAGTGGACGCATTGTGTTTCGTTTCCGGTTTTTGGAAAATCAACGGTGGCTCCGCATTCGGGGCATTTGAGCACTTGCATTACTAGACCGCCTTTTTCCATGACTGACTTCAAAAAAGAGAAGTCCAGCATGACATGTATTTTTTCTCTTTTCTTTTCAGCTTCATTTTCGTCTATTCGCATTTTTATGGCACTTTCAATCATTGGCCTGAGCAGTTCTTGGAAGGCGCTTTGCAGGTTGAAGGTGTTTTCGCCGTCGTTGGTGACGATTGAAACTTTTTTTGCGGATGCCCAGGTGCCGCAGTCTCCGCTTTCTGCTAAGATTCCCTTTATGTTTTCCAGTGGCATGTCGAGGGCGACTTGGTAGGTGATTTGTGGTTTCCACACGCCGATTTGTCGCCTTTCCAGCCAGATGAGCCTGCGACTTGTAAGCAGAAGAGCGCCTATTTGCAAAATCATTCTTGCACGCGCAGGACCTGGTGCCACATTAATGTTTTGTATGTGGCGGTTGCCTGTCCAAGCATTTAGGACGAATTCTGATTTGTCTATTATGACGGATTTTAAAATGGTTGGGTCTACTGCGTTTGACAGGAATTCCCAGTCTATTTTTCCGTCGAGTTTGAGATTCTGCCAGAAAGGTAATGCTATGGGTTTGCCGAGTGCGATGAATAAGGGGGCGTTTGTGTTTGCGACTTTGTATAGTGCGGCTCCGTTTTTTGGTAGTTCATAAAGCGTTAAGCCTGTTATTTTTTGGTTTTCTATGAACAATTTCCATTTGGTTTGGCACTGGTAGCATTTAGCGAATTTTCCAACTATTCCTGAAAGCTCGTATCCGCTTGTTGAACCGCATACGGGGCATTGCGGTAGTTCCTGTTGCATGCTCATGGCTCTTCGATTGTTGTATTTGCGGTAGTATTACTTATATCAATTGTGAATTGCAGGTAGCAGTTTTTAGCAAATGAAACGTAAGATTTCAGTAAGTTAGCGTTTGTATCTGTTGAGAAGGCAAGTTTTATTTGCATAAAATAGAAAAGAAAGAAGCAGTGTAATAATTGTTAACCATGAAGACTCTTGAAGAAATAAAATCCACTTTGGAAACGCTTAAGCCAACGCTCAAGGAACGGTTCGGAGTGAAAACTATAGGAGTCTTTGGTTCCTACACTCATGGAGAACAAACCAAAAAAAGCGACATAGACATCCTTGTAACCTTCTCTAAAGACGCACAGGTTGGATTCTTCAAGTTCTTGGAGCTAGAAGAGTTTCTAACAAAAAAGCTAGGCGTAAAAGTTGACCTTGTTACAAAGAATGCTCTAAAACCTTTCATTAAGGATCAGGTGCTAAGAGAGACGGTTTACGCGTGAAAAAAGCACTTCATTGGAGAAACTTTTGTAATTCCTTTAATTCTTTTGCGTAAGTTTTATGTGTTACATTGTATTCTCTATAATTAAGGCGAATAGCATGGTCGAAGTTGAAAAAAGCAGCGTTGTCACCGTGCGCTTATCAAAGCGTAACTTGCGTAGAGTTGAGGCTGTTCGAGCCCTTGAAAATGTTGACCGCTCCACACTATTCAAAGAGTTCATCGAGGACGGCTTACGCGACCGAGTAGTGCGCCTCTATGCGAAAGGCAAACTAAGCGCAGGGCGGGGTGCAGAGATTTTGGGCATTTCGCTACGGGAGTTTTTGGAGTTGCTTGAGCGTGAATGCGTTGCGGTTAACTGGGACTCCGAAGGCGTCAAGGAATATTTGAAGTCGAAGTACGGAGAATAAACCCATTGCCCGTCGTGGTTTCTGATGCGGGACCGCTAATTCACATAGCTCAAATCAGCAAACTATCATTGCTAAAGAAGCTTTTTGGCATCGTATTTGTTACCGAGAGGGTTAAGGTTGAGGTTTTTGACGAGGGCATCAGGTTTGGATGTGCTGACGCCGAAGCAATCGGCAAGGCTTTGACTGGTGGCTGGCTGAGAATTGAACCTGTTCCTGAACGTTTAGCTGGGTCTGCTGCGAAGCTGGCTGAAGGCGAAAACATTTCCATAGCGGATGCTGAAACCTTGCTGTTGGCTGTAGAGAAAAAAGCCGAGTTGTTGGTTGATGAAAAACTGCTCTCGAACCTTTCCAAAATGTATGGACTTAGGGTTTGGAGTACTTGGACGTTGCTTTTGGAAGGCTTAAGCAGGAATTATGTTGGATTGGATGACATTGAAAGAGCGGTTGATGAACTGGGTAAGAAAAGGTTTAGGTTAAGTGTGAAGCAGGCACAAGAAATTCTGGATGCCGCTAGATTCATTGAAAAGCACAAAAACAAGCAGTAGCTAACAAAAGACGTAGGAATCATCGTTAAAACACAATAAAAAAACATTTTTTTATCAAAATTATAAATAAGCACAATATTACTATAATTCCAGAAACCACCAGCACGTTTTCCAACTAAGCGTTGACCAAAATCTTTATTCCATTTTGTAAAAGAATAATCTTTCTAATTTTTTTGTTGCCATTTTTCAAATTGGCTCAAAAGACACACTCCTAGCCATTCTATAGTAACCTGATTGAGCTTATTGGGTTATCCAGTAATATGAATTTTTTGTAGGGATAAATTGCTGAAAAACAGTAGCGGTGGACCACTGCGGTTTGACGCCCAGACTCCGCTTGGAACCCTCAAGCCCTACGCTCTTACCCGCACCCCCTTGAGCGCATAACGTCCAAACTTAGGTTGCTCTCTCCCGAGCCTAGCCGGGTTCGC
>Ga0208688_1000641_pt1 | contig 18464 bp, 14 predicted proteins | sample June2015DPH_6_15_FD_184696 | JGI IMG/M metagenome (GOLD analysis project Ga0208688, IMG submission 184696) | Peatland microbial communities from SPRUCE experiment site at the Marcell Experimental Forest, Minnesota, USA - June2015DPH_6_150... | ecosystem: Environmental > Terrestrial > Soil >... | reverse complement strand
CTCAACACCTTTCAACTGTTTCTTGATGTCCTCTGGAGATGCTGGTTCACCTTTTTCTTCGCCGATTTTTATTTGGTCAATGAGTCGGCTTACGTTTACTGCTTTGCCGTGGTCGCTTTTAGCTGGGTCAACACCGTCTTCGCCATACCTGAACTGGATGATGTCGCCTGCTGAATCACGTACTGTGCTGTCGTATTCAAGACGGATGTGTTCAAGCGCGTTGATTAGCCTTCGCTGCATGTAACCGCTTTGTTGTGTGCGGACGGCTGTGTCAACTAGGCCTTCTCTGCCACCCATAGCGTGGAAGAAGAATTCAATCGCATCCAAGCCTGTCTGGTAAGAATTGTAGACGAAGCCTCTTGCTCTTGGACTTGGGTCGCCATCAACAAAGTGCGGTAACGCTCTTCCTGCGTAGCCCCTTAGGATACGTTTGCCTCGCACTGATTGTTGTCCAACGCAAGCAGCCATTTGACCAATGTTTAAGCTTGAGCCTCTTGCGCCGGTTCTTGTCATGACGATGCCTGCGTTTTCTAGTGTGAAGTCTTCGTCTGCTATTTTGCCTGCTTCATCTCTGGCTGTGGCAAGTTCGTGCATGACGTAGATTTCGAAGGATTCCTCTAAGGTTTGTCCTGGCAAGCGTGGTAATTTTCCGTTGCGGTAGTTTTCGATGTGTTCATCGATTTTCTTTTGGATGCGTTCCATTGTTTTTGCTATGCGGTTGCGGGCTCTCGGCGAGAGAACTAGTTGGTCGTAGGTGTAGCTGAAGCCTCGCATTGAAATGAATAGCTTTAGCAAGTGAGTTATCTTATTGAGGAATTCTCGTCCTGCTTGGGTGCCGTAATCTTTGATAATTCTGTGAAGGAGACTTTCGGATTGCTCAGCACCGATTGAACGCCTATCAATGATGCCTGAAACTAACTGGCCATTTTTGACCACTACGTAAGCGTCGTGCTTGCACTCTTCTTCTTCACATTTAGTGCAGCCTTGACAAATATTGGCTTTCAAAACGTAATTCAACGTTTTCGGCAGAAATAGGCTGAATATTTGTTTGCCTGACCACATGGGTTGCGGCGTCTTAATTTCTGGTTCTGGCAGTTCCTCAACGTATCCTGTTGTAGTTAGCAGCCTGTTAACCTCGCCTCTTGTCAAGTAGTTTCCTTTTCGAGTAAAATAATAGGCACTTGTGATAAAGTCCCTTATAGCACCGATAATGGGTCCGCCAAATCTGGGCGAGAGGATTTGGTCTTGAACCTGCATTAGAAGGAGTGCTTCTGTTCGTGCTTCTTCACTTTGTGGAACGTGAAGGTTCATTTCGTCGCCGTCAAAGTCAGCGTTGTAAGGTGGGCAAACACATAGGTGCAGGCGGAAAGTCTTGTATGGCAAAACCCGTACGTAATGAGCCATGATGGACATGCGGTGAAGTGAAGGCTGCCGGTTAAAGATTGCAATATCACCGTTCTTGAGGTGCCGTTCAACTACGAACCCTAACTCTACTGCTTCAGCGATTTTGGTTCGGTCAACAACGAATTCTAGCCTTATGCGCTTGCCATCTGGCCTAATAATGTATAATGCGCCAGGATAGTTTTCTGGACCGTTAACTACGAGTTTCTTCATTTCTTCAATATTCCATGCAGTAACTTTTTCTGGCACAGATAACCGCATGGCAATATCCTGCGGAACACCAACCTCGTTAATGTCAAGGTTCGGGTCGGGAGAAATGACCGTGCGTGCTGAAAAGTCAACTCGTTTGCCTGAAAGGTTGCTTCTGAAACGACCTTCCTTTCCCTTGAGCCTTTGCGAGAGAGTTTTTAATGCTCTGCCACTGCGGTGTCTTGCCGGCGGAATGCCTGAGGCTTCATTGTTAAAGTATGTAGTAACATGGTACTGTAAAAGCTCAGATAGGTCTTGAATGATGAGTGTAGGTGCACCTGCGTCCATGTTTTCCTTCAAGCGCTGATTGATGCGGATAATGTCTACTAGCTTATGGGTTAAATCGTCTTCTGAACGGATACCTGATTCTAAAGTGATGGATGGACGAACATAAACTGGCGGTACAGGCAAAACCTGCAGAACCATCCATTCTGGGCGTGCAACTTTCGGGTTGAAACCCAAAATTTCAAGGTCCTCGTCTGAGACGCGTTCAAGTCTTTCACGAATCATGCTGGGTGTCAATGGCTCGGAGCCTGCTTCAGTCTGCTCAATAAACTTGGTTGGCTTCTCAAAAGTAATCTTGTACTGAACCGCTGCGCAGTAGGGGCACTGTTTTGCTTTAATTTCAGTCATTATTTCCTTGTAAACTTCATCTGGAATTGTGCCTAAAAGCTCGTTGAGCCGTTCAATTCGAGCACGCGCCTTCTTATCGGCATCTTCAGATAAAAGTATGCGGCCACAACTGCGGCAGGTGGCTTTTAGAAGGTCAAAAATAATTTTGGTAAATTCTATATGCACGATTGGTACGGCTAATTCGATGTGTCCAAAGTGGCCTGGGCAGCGAATAGCGGTGTTACCGCAGGTTCTACATCTTTGCCTTGGCTCGAGTGTGCCTAATCTGCCATCCATTAAGCCAGCAGTGATGGGTGCGCCGTCTTCGTCATAGGTGTCGGGGGCTTGGATTTCAACGACTGATTGTTTACGGAGGTCTTTGGGTGAAATTAAACCGAATGAAATTTCATCAACTATTTTGTGGATTAATTCTTCCGTTGACATGTTATGCCTTCTCCTTGAGTCTCAATTTAGGTGTAATACACAAGCTTTGAAGCTCCTGCAACAGAAGCTTGAAAGCGTACGAGACGATTACTGGTGAAATCTTTGCTTTTTCATCACATATTCTGCAGACGTAGCGCCTTTGTTTCATGTCGAAGTAAGCGATTTGGCCACAGCTCTCGCATATGTAGAGCGTGTACTTGTCTGATTCTTCCAGCAATCTGTCTCTGAGCAGCATGGCAGCGCCGTGACCGATGAGGCAGTCTCGCTCCATTTCTCCGAATCTGAGACCGCCGCCTCTGGCTCTGCCCTCAGTGGGTTGCCTTGTTAACATCTGAACTTGACCGCGAGCTCTTGCGTGTATTTTGTCAGCAACCATGTGATGAAGTTTCTGGTAGTAGACTATGCCGACGAAGATGTCTGTGACGAACTTCTCGCCTGTGGTGCCGTTGTAGAAGACTTCGCTTCCAGTGTGGCTGAAGCCGAGTTTTACAAGGCTCTTGCGTATTTCATCAGGACCTTCGTTGGAGAATGGTGTGCCGTCTGCGGGTTTGCCTCTTGCCGCTGCAGCTTTTCCAGCGAGAGATTCGATGAATTGACCGATGGTCATTCTTGAGGGTATAGCGTGAGGGTTGATTATAATGTCCGGCACGATGCCTTCTTCAGTGAACGGCATGTCTTCTTGCGGCACGATTAAGCCTATTACTCCTTTTTGTCCGTGGCGTGAAGCAAATTTGTCGCCAAGTTCTGGAACTCGCTGGTCGCGGACTCTTACTTTGACAAGTTGGCTGCCTTCGCCTGATGCGGTTATGAATATTCCGTCCACGATGCCTGTTTCTGAAGGACGCATGTCAACTGAAGTGTCACGCATTGATGGACCTTTCACTTCAAATTCTTTGTATTCTTCCAGGAATCTGGGTGGACTAATTCTTCCGATTAAAACGTCTCCGCCGACAACTTGGGATTCTAAACTGATAATTCCGTCAGGTTCCAAAAGCCTGTAATATTGTTCGCCGCGGTAACCACGGGTTCCTGGTTCTGGAACTGTGAACTTGTCTTTTAATCCGCCTAGGTACTGTCGGCATTCAGCTTCATAAATTCGGTAGAATGTGGATCTGGCTAAGCCACGTTCTATGGATGCTTTGTTGAAGATTAAGGCGTCTTCCATGTTGTAGCCTTCGAAGCTGAGCACGGCGACGACGCAGTTTTGTCCTGTGGGGCGTTGCTTGTAACCCATGACTTCCATTAGTTCCGTTTCAACCATTGGCACTTGCGGGTAGTGTAGTATGTGTGAGCGTGAGTCGACTCGGTGGTGGAAGTTGGTGCAATAAACGCCCAGCGCTTGTTTAGCCATAGCCGCTTGGTATGAGTTACGAGGCGACTGGTTGTGTTCTGGATACGGGATTGTTGAAGCGCAAATTCCAAGAATCGTGTAAGTGGCTATTTCCACATGAGTGTTTTGAGGGTTAATGGCGTCAAATGATAAGGCGATGTATGCGTTTTCTTCTTCTTCAGCGTCCAAATACTCAACTAAACCATTCTTGACTACGTCTTCCCAAGTCCATTCGCCTAAACCGATCTTTTCAAAATGTTTAGACTGAAGTTTTGGAACTCCATTCTCAACAATTATGAGTGGGCGCCTAACTCTGCCTTCGTCGCAGTTAGCATGTACTTCTTCGGTTTCAGTTTGCTTTTTTGAGAAGTATGTTATGTTTACTTCGGTTGAGATTTCTCCAGCCCTTCTTTTCTCTCGGAAAGACTTCACCATTTCCAGCGGGTTATTGCCGTAGCCTATGATGTTTCCGTCAACGAAAACTTTGGCTCCTGAAATACGTAAATCGCGGCTGGCTTCTGATGCTGGAACAGCGCCCATTTCAAAAAGTAATTGCTTAACTCTATCGGGATTTACGCCAACGGCGATGGAAGCTGATAGTGCTAAGTTTTTGACTAAGCCACAGTTAGAGCCTTCAGGGGTTTCGTTTGGACACAAGCGTCCCCAATGGGTTGGGTGTAAGTCTCTGGCTTCGAAGTTAGGTTGGCTTCTGCTTAATGGCGACTGAAGCCTACGCAAGTGGCTTAGGGTTGAAATGTAGTTTGTTCGGTCTAAAAGCTGAGTGATGCCGACTCTGCCTCTTCCCCAGTTGCCAGTTGCCAACGCATGCTGAAAACGTTCAGTTATTATGCCTGGGCGAACTGCGGCTGAAACGTTTATGATTGGCCCTTTAACGCCTATGCGTTCAAGTTGGTATTTTATGTCTCTTGTTAAGTTTCTGAATGATACACGGAAGAGGTCTGCGAGAAGTGGACCACCAAGACGCAAACGTTTGTTCTTGAAATGATCTTTGTCGTCAGGTTGCCTTCTACCCGTTTTCAGCTGTAAAACTCTGTAAGCCATTTCGCCGAGGAAAATTGCTTTTTCCTTGCGGTTTTTTTCACTTCTGCCTAAGTGTGGCAAGAAGTTCTTGTCAAGTGCTGTCTCGGCTTTTTGTAGGCGGTACTCTTCAACTTGTCCATGGGCTACACGGTTCCCAATGAATAGGATTGCGTCAGCAGGTGAGTCTACACCGATGGCTTTTTCAAATGAAGCGGCTAATTGGGTTTGCATTTCGCTGTCAAGTGAGACGGATTCTGCAATGTCTTTGTCTTTTTCCAAGCTCAGCGCGCGCATTATGACGACAAATGGGATTTCTGTTGGCACTCCTGGCATGGTGACGTAGATGGCGTCGTCTGATTTGAGTTTGAGTTCAATTCTTGCCCTGAAGCCTACGGTGGTTGAGAAAATTTTTGCTTGATAAACTGGCGAGGTTCCTTTCTCGTCTATGTCTACTATTACACGGTTAGGTGCCAAGTCTTCCATGGCAACAATGACTCGTTCAGAACCGTTAACAATAAAGTATCCGCCTTGGTCATCAGGGTCTTCTCCTGCAACAATAAGTTCTTCCTTTGAAAGCTGGGATAGGAAACATAGTTTTGATTTAAGCATAACAGGGATGTTTCCAATAAAAACGAGTTCAGTGTCCTGTTCCCTTCCATCGATGACAGGCGTCATTTCCAAAGCTATGGGTGCCGAGTACGCTAAATTGCGCAGTCGGGCTTCCATTGGGTAAATTTCATGCTTTGTACCGTCCACTTCAGTTACATATGGTCCGGTTATTCTTGATTGGGGGTCGATTACCCAGATTTGTCCGAGTTTCACTTTGTATGGGCTTTCTGGAACTTCAATGGGGATTTCTGCAACTTCATCAACTACTTCTTGTAAGCCATGATCAATGAATTCATTGTAACTGTCAAGGTGTTGGCGTACTAGGCCTTTTTCATTGAAAAAAGTTTTCAATAAATGATGGATATCTTCTTTTTGTATAACGGTCAATTTTTCAGTTCTCCTTCTCCATAAATTTTAGGTGACGATATTTGTGATTTGTTAAGCTTGTTCCTTTCAAACTTTCGACTCCTTTTATACTGGATCATCATCCAAATTGAAAAAGGGTTCTCCTAACTTTTCTAAGAGCACAAACACATGCTACATAGCTTGCTAATAAACTTTGTTATCCATATTGCTTCTAAATTGAGGTCTGCTAAACTTTCATAGAGTCACTGCTTAGAAAAATCTTTTCATGGATGCGTTGCATGAAGCAAAACCTAAAACACCACAAAAAAACCGCTGTAACCTGCAAATAGCATACCACTCGGTTTAACTAAGCTTAAGAAACATGAGAAAACGCTTTTTCACTAAACAAACGCTGGAAGTTTAACCTTTTCCCGTTTTAGATTCGCCGTTTTCTGTGAGGTTAGATTGAAAAATGTAACTTGAAAAGAAAAATATTTTTTTAGACTTTAGCGTTATTTTCAAGCTTCTTTTAACCAACAGAGATTGCCTTGATTGTTCTTTCCCGTCACGCATATACATTGTTACTAGTCACGCACGTTCATAGTTATATGTCAACGTATGCTGCACATGGATTAATGCATCCTTCAGAAAAAAGTAGCAAATGGACAGGAACTTAATTGATTGTTGAGTAATAAAAATTTATTTTTGGCAATTACTATAATAGTAAACAAAATTAAGGCGATAAAAACGCAACGGCTTCGCAAAGATTCCAAAGACGCAGAAGAATACGCCACAAGAGGACCATTCGCAAGCATATTTGGCGGACCAGTGGCGCGCCTGCTAGACCAAGCCTTAATTGTTGGGAACATGGAACAAACCATAACTATTTTGGCAGAATCAACAAACCTGTCCTACAAGACAACCAAAACAGCACTTGAGAAACTTGAAAAAATAGGCTTTGTTGCCCAGACAAGAAAAATAGGTAACGCCCAAGCATACAAATTCCTCATCGAAAACCACATGAGTGGATTGCTTGCATGCGGCGCAGAATTCCAACGAAACCGAACAGACATCTAAAAAATTGGGAATCTTAACTTTGCATTTAGCGTTTGATTATCTGCACGTCAGTCGCCATATTGGCTTTGCTATTGCCTATTTTTTTGCTTATGATCGGTAGCAGGTTTTGGTCTGTCTCATACCCGATGCTGTTACGTTCGTTTTGCATGGCTACTTTTGCCGTTGTCCCTGAGCCAAGGAACGGGTCTAGTACGATGTCACTTTTGATGCTGAACATTTTGATAAGGCGGTTGGCAATTTCGTCTGGGTAGGCAGCGGTTCTTCTTTCCAGTTCGCTTGTCGTCTGTCTCGTTCCGTTAAGAGCCCAGATTTGGCTGAACCATTCGTCACGTTGCGGTTTTGTGAAGGCGCTGTCATAGCGCGTTTGGTCGTGCGGTTGGAATTTGCGGAGGCTGCCTTTTCTAAAAATCAGAATAAACTCGCAGTCGAGTGTCACATAGGCGTTTGGGGGCAGGAAGCCGGAGCCTAGAAAAGCGCCTTTTCCCTTGTATTTTGGTTTTGTCGTGGGTTTCTTCCATAAAATGTAGGGCAGTGTGGTGAAGCCTATTTTTTCGCAAATCTCCGTTATTCTCGCGTGGTTGGGGAAAAGCTTGAACTTGCCGTTTACTGTTCGTGTTGCGTCTCCGATGTTTATGCATGCTATGCCGCCGTCAGCGAGGACGCGGTAGGTTTCCTGCCAAACCTTAGCCAAATAATCATGCATGGCATCGTAGATTTGCGTCACGGTTTCTTCTTGGCAGTCTGCGTTTAGTTTCTGCCATAGCTGGGCTATTTTTGGGTCTGCTTTGCCGAAAAGAGCGTCCCACATTTTTATCATGGGGTAAGGAGGCGAAGTCACCATTAATTGGACGCCACCATCTTGGAGTTCGGGCATTTGTTGGCTGTTGCCAAGGATTATTTTGTGCTGGGTTAGCATGCGTGTTCCTTATTGTATGGTTGAAGCAGCGTTTTTACTTTTGCGGTAGCGGGAAATGATTAATAAGACAGAATCCGAACAGTTTTGTAGCTTAAAGATTGCTGCGGTAACCAAGCCAGGTCAAAGGTGAAGGACTCAAGATCGACGCTTTGACTTGAGCGCCCCGTATGAGAAATCCTTTCCCGTAGGGGTTCGCAGGTTCGAATCCTGCCCGCAGCACCAAACAAAACCCATCTAGAGATTGTTTTTGAGAATAGTGATAATTTGAGACTATCTGCAGATATTATTGGAAGAATAATCATTTTTTAAGCTAATCAGAACAGTTTCTTCAGCTTTTTGAGAACTTCTTCCTTTGTCTTTTCAGTGAATTCTGTTGTGACAAAAGTTCCCTTCCAAGAATCCAAGAATCGCTTATCAGAAATATCGTTCGCGATGGTAATCGTGTTATTCTCTATTATCTCCGGATTAGTTAGTGTTTTCTTTGCCCTTCCCTTCAGATCAGCTGGAACGCCATTTTTCCATACAAGCGTGGCTATGTCTCTTATGTCGCTTGGCCTTGCGGACATGAGCTTTAGAATCAAATAATCGGTATAGTTGGGAACATACACCTCGATTGCCTTGTCAGCAATAGTAATGTTCACTTTCTTGGCTTTCTGCAAGAACTTGTCTGTAACACAAAATATCTGCTCGTCTGATCTTCCTCTTACTTCGCCTTCCATAAAATCAATAGATATCTTGACGTTTGGCTTGAACAGCTCTATACATCTGAGGAATCCGTAGGTATCTCGCTTCTCAAAGGCCTCAACGCTCATTTCCTTGGCTAACATCTTCTGTATTTGGTCTATAGTCCAGCCTTCCGATTTCTGAAGGGCAAAATCACAATCTCTTGTGTATCGGGATAAAGAAGTGAACGCTCTGAGCGCATAGCCGCCGATGAGAACCATTTTCGGTTTCTCAAAGCCATCAGTCTGTTCGGATAGGTGTTCGATTATTCTGCCGATTTCTAGCTCTCGTAGGTTCATTATTTCGGCATGTTTAACCAAGTTCCACAACCTTCTCAATTGCTTCATCAATCGCTCTTTTCATAAAACTGTCTTCCAATTTGGTTTCCCTGTGCGGAAATTCGACTCCGCCCATTTCCTCTAATTGATGGAAGCCATACTCCAAAGCCTGCTTGACCCTGACGTTTGTCTTTGAAATCCGCTTCCAGTAAGAGTCTTTGTACAACCTGTGTATGTTTATCTTGTCCTTGTTCTCGTACAAAGTGGCGAAAGCGTCTGCAAAAGCCCATTTCTGCAAGCATTCGATTACGTTCTCTTCAATGTCTTCGACAAGCAAGTTTCCGATTTTACGATACTTAATCTTGGATACATCCTTTGGATATTTCACCTCTAAATTCCAGCCCCTTTTCTTTCCAAACTCCTTCAAGGCTTTCCCGTATGATTTGTCTTTGACTTTCAACACATAGATATCTCGATGAACAAAGTCGTTATTCCAGAAGGAAGCAGCGGTTTGAGCTGAAACTACCTTGAAATTCTTATCTTTCTCCAAAAAATCCCAGATATCCTTGACTTCGGTCGGAACCCAGTACCAACCCCACTTGATCCGCTCTATCGACCCTTCTTTGGATAACTTGTTCAAGTACTCCTTGGCCTTTGGTTCAATGGCTTTTACAGACTTGACTCTAACCAAGCTTCCTTCATAGGGCTTCAATCTCTTTCTAAACGCTGTCAAGTATTCGGGCATCAAGGTTCACCTTTTATAATAAATTGGCAAAGTACTTAAACTAGTCGTTCACCTTTTGAATGCTTTTGGCAAGAATCGAACCTAATTAAGTAAATCCGCATCGTTAAAGCTAAAGCCTTAAATGTGACATATATCATATTAAACCAAAAATGGTGTATTATGATATAAAATGAAGGAAAGCGTATTACTAAAAAAGCTTCGAATCGAAAGAAAGGAATTTGTGACCGCTAATGAGCTTAAGCAATATTGTAGGCAGATGAATATTAGTTACAATGCTGCAATAGGTCATTTTGTCTCTAGAGGTCAAATTACAAGAATTTTCAAAGGAATTTTCTATGTCAAATCTTTAGACGAAGTCAAGCTTGGAAAAACCAAATACAACTATTTGGAGCTAGTTGCCAAAGGATTGGAGTTGAAAGGTGTAAAGAATTGGTATTTTGGATTATACACTGCCTTGAAACTGAACAACATGACACACGAGCACTTTACAGTAGATTACGTAATCAACGACAAGATATTCCGCGCCAAGCCCATTAAAATAGCTGGATACAATTTCAAATTTGTCAAGCTAAAATCCTCGCTTTTCAATTTCGGAATAATTAAGGAACATTTAAGATATTCTGATCCTGAAAAAACTATTCTAGATTTAGCATACATGTGGAGATACAAAGGAATGCCGCAAGAAAGGGCAATGGCTGACATCGCTGAATGGGCTATAGACTTGTCTCAAGCCCGAATCAATGAATATGCGAAAAATTACCCCAAAACTGTTCAAGCAATTTCTAGTAAAGTTGCGATCAAGCGCAAAGTGGTGGCATGAGAAAAGATTTCGTAAACGAGGTTGCTATGCACAACAAGATTGAAAGAGCAGATTTAGTTGAAAAGGACCTGATTCTTCATCAAATATTAACTGACCTATCGAAAAATGAATTCTTTTTCCATAACTTTGCCTTCAAGGGCGGTACATGCTTGACAAAATGCTATCTTGGGTATTATCGTTTTTCAGAAGATATAGACTTCACTTGGATAGATCAAGCTGTCTTTGAAGGCAAATCTCAAACAAGAATTCGAAATATTTTATCAGAAATTATCGACAAAATAGGAATGATTTTTGAGGAGATAGCAAAGAAGCGCACTTTTGATTTCAGATGTGAGAAACGGAATAAGCATTATGTTGAGCTTGGCGGAAGCAACAAAATGTGCACCTTCAAATTATGGTATTACTCGGAACTTCTTAATCGGGAAAGTTTTACGAAAGTTCAGATGAATTTTGTGGAAAAGCTGTATTTTCCAACACACAAGAAGGAGCTTGGGACGTTGACATCAAAAGAGAGCGACGAGTTGGTTTTTTTGTTTCCCGAGTACAAGGAATACTTGCAGAAAATTATTTTTAATGTATATGATATACGGGAAATTTTCTGTGAGAAGGTTCGCTCCATACTTACAAGAGAAGGGTACAAGGCACGTGACTTTTTGGATGCCTATTTAATTTGTAAGGAACACAAGATAGTTTTTGAAGATATGCTCGAACCGATTGTAGGCAAGACTCGTTTTGTGCTTGATACCTATGAGAAATATCGAGAAAACTTCGTTAAAAAAGCAATTCTTTTTGATGAGCCTTTTATGTGGGGTGAAGAAAAGGGACTTCTGCTTAAGGAAATAGACGAGAAAGAGTTTAGCGAGTTCTTAGAAAAGTTCAGATTGTTTCTCAAGAAAGTTGTAGACCAACTGGCAGCATCAAATTCGCTAGAAGCCTAAGAGCGCCAAAATTATCAGGGCAATTCCAAGGGCAAAGGTGTAAAGAGCGAAGTAATGGAACTTTTTGCTTAACACAAGCTTTTTCACGAGCATGATGGCTAAGTAGCCTGCAACCATCGCGAGTACCACAGCCACTAGAAGATTTAGTGGACTGACGCCGACGCCTTGAGAAACCAAGCTTCCTCGCTCTAGGTAGGCTTCGACGCCTAAATCCCCGATTATGGCGGGAATGGAGAGCAAGAATGAGAACTTGAACACCATTTCCCGCTTGACGCCTTGCAACAGACCAGTGGATATTGTTGAACCGCTTCTTGAAAGTCCTGGAAAACTCGCGGCTCCTTGAGCAGCGCCCATGACAAGCGCCTTGCGGTATGAAACTTGAGCTTGGTTTTCTTTGCCGAATTTGGAGAAAAACAGTAGTGCGGCGCCGACTAGAAAAGTGATTCCCATAATTAGGAATGTTTGATAATTGTCCGCCAGAAACTTGTCGTAGAGTATACCAATTATGCCAGTGGGGATTGAAGCAACCACGATTAAGGGGATAAATCGGCCGTACTCTGAATGGAAATCCAGATGCACCAGTGCAGTGAGAATGACTTTGATGTCATGCCTAAAGTAGAATATTACAACCGCAAGCGTGCCAATGTGTAAAAACACGTTAAAGAGCGGTGTTGCTTGAAAACCCAAGAAATACTCAGCAATTTTCAGATGAGCAGTGCTAGAGATAGGTAGCCACTCTGCTAAGCCTTGAATCAAACCGAGGATTATTGTTATGAGTAATTGGTCAATCAAACGCTGGGCACCTGCAAATGTTAATTATGGTTGCTAAGTTAACATATTCTTATTAATAGCTTTTCCAAAAATGTTACTTTTCGTGCCGAGATTGGTGACATACAGGTTTTAGGGTTTTTATTGTTGGGTTGTTACAGTCACATAGCTTTAAAAATCATACATCAACTAGAAAACTTGTTTTTCCATGAACTAAGTGGAGGTGGTATTTTGGAATCTAAAAAATCCAAAATTCCCGAGCCAAAAATGACACCTAAATGCAAATTCCGATGCACCGCTGATAATAAAGAATATGATACAAGAGAAGACTATGATGAACATTGCCGGGAAGAACATGCAGGCGGCTGGTAAAATAAACAATAAGAAAATGGAATAAAATTGAGCGAAGGGCTTGCCCTTTTTTGTTACTTGCTTTCTTTTTATTTTGATTCTTGGAAGAGCTTCTTGATTGCGCTGATTCTTGCTTTCTGCGCCAGCACATCGCTTGTAACTACTGTTAGTGCTTCTTCAGGGCACCATTTGACGCATTGCGGTTCGCCTTTATCTTTGCAAAGGTCGCAGACGTAGACTACTTTGGTTTCTGGATGCAGCATTATTGCGCCGTAGTCGCATGCTTCGATGCACCATCCGCAACCGTTGCATTTGTCTTTGTCAAGGATTATTGTTCCTGTTTCTTCTGATTGTGTAAGCGCGTCCCGTGGGCAAGCTGCTACGCAGGCTGGGTCTTCGCAGAGTCTGCATGTAACCGCCATGTTGGCTAACTGGTTAATGCGCACAACGCGGATGCGTGACTTGAGTGGGTTGAAGGCTTTCTCCTTTGTGAATGAGCAAGCGTACTCGCATATTTGGCAGCCGACGCATTTTTCTGGGTCAGCGGAAACGAATTTTCTTTCGTGAATCTTTACCATTTTTTTACGTCTCTTTTCCTTCTGTTATGCTTGATAAATCTTCCATGCCGAGCTTGTTGAGCTGAGACTTTGTAGGTATACCATCAAGTGTCCATCCGCGTGATTGGTAATAATCATCCAGTAGTAAGTCAAGTTCATCTTGGGTTACCATGGCGCCTTTTGCTGGACCATCATCAGGGATTGGCTGGTTCATCACTTTCCATGGTAACGTGTCATCTTTGCGGCTTAATCCTTCTCTGAGGTTAATTAGCCGTGCAAGGGTGTTTATTCGTTCGCCTGCAGCGCTAAGTTCTTCAGGTGTCATCTCGTATCCAGTCACGAGCGTGTAGAGTTTTGCCATGTCAGCTAGTTCCTTGTACAGCGTGCCTTTGGCATTCTTGCAGACAATGAGTGAATCAATCAATGCGTAAACATTTTCTGAATCCTTAACCAGTTTACCGCGACCCTTCTCAGCCTTCAAACGGTCAACTTTACCCGTCATGTCTAATGCATAAGCGCCGCTTCGGTTATGGTCTGCTCCTCGGAAGGAAACAGCAAAGCCTAACGCTGCTGTTTTAAGGCATCGTAAATCATAGCCTGTGACTTCCAAGCCCTTAATGTTTTGAGCAAGTTTATCGGAGCCTTTGCCGATTTTTTCTGCGGCTACTTTTACGCCGTCAGCGAGAACATCGCCGATTCCTTCTCGTTTGCCTATTTTCTCTATGAGTTGTATGAGTGCTTCTGCGTTGCCAAAGTGAGCATCAATTCCGCCAAGGTCCTCGTGTGACAGGATGCCGGTTTCATGGCAGTCCATTACGAAACCTACGGTTACGCCTGTGCTTGTTGCGTCTAATCCGTAATAGTTGCAGAGTTCAGCGGCTTTTATTATTGCGTCAAGTTTATCTATGCCACAGTTCGGCCCCAACGCCCACAAATTATCATATTCTATTCGTGCCATAGTTCCCTTATAGGGCCCTTCGCGAACTACAGCTTCGTGTTCGCATCGCATGGCGCATGAGTTGCAAGCAATTATTTTTGTGATGTACCGTTCGTTTAAGGTTTCTCCGCTTACTTTTTCAGCGTTCTCAAAATGAGCGTTATTGTAGTTGCGTGTGGGCATGCAGTACAAAGCGTTTTGAATCATGACGTTTTCTGCTGTTCCTAAAGTTCGGTATTTCTGGGCTGCTGGTCCCTTCATTCTTTCATGGAATTCTTTCACCATTTCCATAAATTCGTCCGGCTTGGCGACGATAATGTCGTGGGTTCCTCGGACAGCGATGGCTTTGAGGTTCTTAGAGCCCATAACCGCTCCTAAACCTGTTCTTCCAGCAGCACGAGTTTTCTCGTTAATTATGCTGGCTATTTTCGATAATTTTTCACCAGCTAAACCGATGGATGCTACACGAACGTAGTAATCGCCAACCTCGTCTTTAATCGCATCTTCAGTTTCAGAAGGCGATTTGCCCCAAATGCTTGCAGCATCAAGTAATTGGACTGAATCATCGTCAATCCATAAGTAAACAGGCCTTTCCGCTTTCCCAGTTAAAACAACTGCATCATATCCAGCTCTTTTTAATTCTGCTCCAAAAGTGCCGTGGCTTACTGCTTCTCCGACACCGTTGGTGGCTGGTGATTTTGATATGAATGCGTGTCCGTTGCCGCCTGTGGGAAACATTGTTCCTGAAACTGGACCAAGAGCTAGAACAAGCGGGTTTTCAGGGTCAAATGCGTCGACGCCTGCTTTCGAATTGGCTAGCCAAAGTTTCATGCCTATGCCTATGCCGCCAATGTATTTTCTGGCGATTTCTTCGTTTAGTTTTTCTGCACGGGTTTTGCCTGTGGTTAAATCGACGTATAGGATTCTTCCTGCATAACCGAGCAAACCTTTTCCTCCATGTGAATTTAAAGTTATTAGTCAGTTGAAAAGTATATTAACTTAATGGGTTCTAACTTGGAAAATTCATGCGCTTAAATGGCGCTTTTTGCTTGCCGTCATATATGATGAAGCATAACGGTTTTTTGGCCTGTCGCAGGCTAAAACTACAGTCAAGTAAAGAAAAAAGATATGAGACGCTTCAATTAATTTCATACACAAGCGCGATAAAAATGAGAATTAAAGTTCATTACATAAGTTTGGTCAAAAGCTTTACAAAAACAAGCCAAGATGAATTCGACCTAAAAGAAGCTGCCCTGCTATCAGATGTGCTGTACAAAGTCGCTGAGAAATATGGAAAACCGTTCACCCAAGAAGTTTACGACCCGAATCATAAAGAGATGAAATCAACCTTCGTAGCCATGGTGAACGGCGTCTTAATGGACCAATTAAAAGGCATTAACACACCATTAAAAGATGGCGACAGCATAATCCTCATGTCACTTATGACAGGCGGATAAAAACTGTCTAAAAATGAAAAACCCAAAACCGTCTACTGGCTAGATAACAAGCTTTACCTAAACATAACCAATCAATGCTCAAATTGCTGCTTTTTCTGCCTCAAACGCTACAGGCGTGGCGTCGGCGGCTTCAACCTTAAACTAGCCGAAGAGCCGAGCGTTGCCCAGGTTACGGGTGAGCTTGGTGAGGTTTTGAACATGAGATTTTGGGATGAATTGGTTTTCTGCGGTTTCGGCGAGCCAACGGAGAGACTTGATGTTTTGTTGGAGGTTGCGCGGTGGACAAGGCAGCATTACGGTAGACCACTGCAAATCCGCGTGAACACAAACGGTCATGGCTACGTGCTTAATCGGGGCAGGGATGTGGCGGCAGAGTTGAAGGCAGCCGGCGTTGACAAGGTAAGCGTCAGCTTAAACGCTGGCGATAGGGAAACCTACATGGAGATTTGCAAGCCAACTTTCGCCGGTGCCTACGAAGCAGTGATTGATTTCATACAAAAAGCCAAGCCTGTGCTCCAAGTTGAGGTTACGGCGGTAAGAATGCCAGAAGTAGACATAGCGAAGGCGCAGGCTGTTGCCGACGGGTTAGGTGTTGAGTTTAGGGTTAGAGAGTACATTCCATGCTTCTACTAACTACGATGCCACAGGTAAATTGTGGTTTAACGCTTAATTTATGATGGAAAGATTGCATGAGCAGCGAAAACGTTTTAAATGGAAACATGTCCAAGCCCTATGCTGGAGAGAATAATTTGAAAAAAACTCCGCTCTTCGAGTTCGAAGTGCCCAGCTACAGAAAACGCCCAGTCGGACTCGCAGTAAATCACAAACAACCAAGATAAAGAAATACTTGAGGCGCATCAAACCTAAGTATTGCTCAAGTTAGCTGTTTTGCTCAAACTCTGAGGAAAATTGTTTTTCTTTTCAAGCAAACCAACGTTATAAAGAATACTGCCATTATAAGCGCTGGTAATACCCAAATTGGAAATTCTGGAACCTGATCAGCATCAGAAAAAACCACCACTAAATCACCCAGCAACGGCTTAGAATATTCAGAGTACATTTGAATTGCAACCACTTCTGTTGAGCCTTCTTTTGTGCTTGTGTAGTTTATGGGGTTCCATTCTGTGTCCGTTTCCGTGGTGTAAGCGTGCAGGTTTGTGGTGTTTGTTTCCATGCGTATCGTAAAGTAAGCTGTGGAGTTGTTACTTTGTGGTGACAGGTATGGGCTGATGTTTAGGTCATAGAGGAACAGATAGCTTCCGTTAACAATTTGCAATGGATGTTCATAGTGGATTTTAAGCTCAAAATAGTCTGAGACAGGACTTACTACGCTGTAAATCATCCACCAATCGCCGATGGCTGTATGGTGCAAAGCATCAGGATACACTTCAGTGTAATTAGTCCAGCTGAGCTCCTTATCGCCTAAAAAAACGTGAATGTTACTTGTTCCCGGAGGCATCGGGTAAACCATCGGTAACTCACCGTTAAAACTGCAATCTGACTGGTTTAACACGTAAATCGGGTAGTCCCCGTCAATCTTAGCCCACAAGGTACCGTTAACACGTGTGATAGTATAGTTAACGTATTCCACAGGCATAGCAAGAGTTGGAAATGACCAATCAGGATTCGCAGACGCCAAATTGATAGACCCTAATCCAGCCAATGCTGAAGTTAAGAGCGTCAAGATGAGTGTTAGTGCCAATGCAGTTTTTTTCATAAGCACCAAGCCCTATTACGTTTTAGTTGCCTTTATTTTTTTGCAGATTTCACCGAGCCATACCTGACTTTCCAAACGGCACAAAAGCCCTGCCAGAGGTAAAACTGGAAAGAGTTCTTCCACAAAAAGTTGGAATGGTAAAACATATATTAATTAGTTGTTAACGAAATACTTCTTAATAGTGCTGAACGAGGAATAAACATTGGTTTCTCTAAGAGCATTAGCCCCATCATTAACAAGAATAACAATTGCTGGAGCCGTAGGTGCTGCTTTGCATGTCGGTCAAGGCGACTGCGACTTAATCGACGCAAACGCCGTTCAATATTCAAGAGCAGTCCTTGCCCAAACAGATGTTGAAGGAGAAGTAATCTGCTGCGAAGGACCCAAAGACAATGCGCCATCATTTGGATATAGAGAAAAAGTGGGAACAGGCGGAGGACCCAAAGTAGAGTTCATTATTGACCCGGTTGACGGAACCACAGCTGCCAGCAAAGGCAGAAAAGACGCGATATCTGCGTTGGCGTGTGCACCAGCAGGATGCTTCCAAGTTTTACCCGACGATGGCTACTACTTCAAAATTGCCACAGACTACCATTCCATAGGCAAAATATCCATGGACATGTCAATTGAAGAAATCGTGCGTACAGTGGCCCGCGAAAAAGGTGTCCCCGTATCCAACTTTACCGTTATCATGCTGGAACGCGATAGACACGCGGAAATGCTGAAAACTCTCAGAAAACTCGGCGTGAGAATCATACTTATTCCAGACGGCGATATTGCTGGCGCAGTTGTTTCATGCATTCCAGAATCAGGTGTTGACTTGCTTTTAGGTGCAGGTGCTGGTCCAGAAGCCACCATTGCCGCTACAGCCGTAAAGTGCCTTGGCGGAACAATGCTTGTTAAGGTTTGGCGAGAAAAAGACGACTCGGCAAGAATGGAACGCCTAAAAAAAGAAGGAGTAGACATAGACAAAACTTACAGCCAAGATGAACTGGCAAAAGGCAAAGAGCTCGTGTTTGCGGCTTCAGGCGTTACAAAAGGAGAACTTTTAGATGGCGTACGCTTGATTCCTGAAGGCGCAGTTGTGCATTCTATTTGCATGAGGTTGCCAAGCGGAACGATAGAGAAGTCGGAAACAACGCTGCGTTT
>Ga0208688_1000629_pt1 | contig 18591 bp, 15 predicted proteins | sample June2015DPH_6_15_FD_184696 | JGI IMG/M metagenome (GOLD analysis project Ga0208688, IMG submission 184696) | Peatland microbial communities from SPRUCE experiment site at the Marcell Experimental Forest, Minnesota, USA - June2015DPH_6_150... | ecosystem: Environmental > Terrestrial > Soil >... | reverse complement strand
TCCCCGGCGCGGCAGGGCGTGCGGCCGCCGCTTTTTTGGCTTCCTCGTGGTGGTGCAAAACCAGGAGGAGCGGAACCGCCACGATCAGGAGCAGCAGGATCCACATGACGACGTGCAGACCCTTATGGCGGGGAACAAAGGCCGGGAGTTGATGGTCAGGGCTGATGACGGCGTGCTCGTTCATGTCAGCGGTCAATCGGAATCTCCTTTTTCAGCTCCGAATCCCTCGCAGGGTACTGCTCGTGAGCAGCTACGCAAGGTACAGAATCTCGGGCTGGTCAGTCCCGGGCCCCTGAAGGGAGCGGAACTTACCTGGCCGTAAGACAACCGCCTTGCTCCATTGATCCGCAGCCTGAATTGGGCAAAAGAAAACGTAGGCAAGGACAACGGCGCCCCCCGGAATCCAGAAATCTTCAAAGCAAAGATCAAAGCATCCTCGGCGGTGGCGTGTCTGTATAACATTGCTCACCTTGGCGGGACATCATCGGAGAGGGAAAATGCGCCGAAAGGGCTCGGTTGGAGACAACCCGGTGTATACTCTCAGGCGCCGGAACGCCAAAAAGCGAATTCCGGGTAGATTGGATGTATCCAAGGCAGGAGAAGCATACGATGTGCGCGAGTCAGAAATCCAAATCGGAAATTCCGACTAAGGAAGACGGTGAGGGACATTTTAACTCAAGGGCTTTTACGCGATGCTGAATATTAAGAAGATTCTTTTGCCGGTTGATTTCCCGCTTGCTTCACTGGGTGTGATTCATCAGGCTGCCACGTTGGCGCGCCATTTCCATTCCGAGATCGTGATGCTGCACATCGTGACAGCGCAGAGCCACGCCGCTGGTGTGCCGGAGGACAGCCGCGAGCTGGCTGACTGGGACTTGCTCGCGGCGATCATTAGACAGGCCCAGAAACAGCAGGACCCGTCTCTCGGGCCGGAGCTTGATGGCCTTACCATTCAGCGCAAGTTGGTCAAAGGCGACGCGGCCCCGGCAATTGTGCGGACGGCTCAGGAGGAAAAAGCCGACCTGATCATGATGCCGTCACATAGCTTCACGTTCTACCAGTTTCTTATGGGCTCGGTGACAGCAAAAGTGTTACACGGGACCGAATGCCCGGTTTGGACTGGTGCGCACGTGCAAGAATCGCCAGTGCAGAAGTTTGCGATCCGCAACGTCCTGTGCGCTGTCGAATTCGGGCCCCGTGCTGACATGACTGTGTCGTGGGCCGCCCAAACGGCCGCCGAATTTGGTGCTCATCTTACGCTCGCTAACGTCACTGCCAGTGTGGAGTTTTGGGGGCCCGGGGGCAGCTACGTCGATCAAAGGTGGAAAGAGGAGCTCGTCGGCAACGCTTCCCAGCAAATGGCAAAGCTCCAGCAAGACACGGGCATCAAGGCAGATGTATTCATCGGCAGTGGTGACGTGCCCAAGGTGCTGAGCCAAGCTGCGAAGCAGACGAAGGCGGATTTGCTGGTTACCGGGTGCTACCCTTATGGCGGTCACCTGCGGACCCACGGCTACGGAATCATTTGCGCGGTGTCGATTCCGGTTCTGAGCGTGTGAGGGCGGAACGTTCCTATCCCTCGTGCCCTGACATCACCCCTCGGTCCCTTCCGAGAAAGTGAAAACGGCTGCGCGACAGCGCGCCGAAAACCCTGTCGTCTCTTCTGGAACAAATGCCGCCGGAACAGGTCACCCTGACTCTAACTGGATTCAGCCGCGTCCACCAACTCGAAGAAGTGGTGTCCCATGATGGCCAGAGTGAAGGCCTGGTGGAGATGCTGGCGATGGCGGCGCACGGCCTGCCCGATGAACTTCCAGTACTCCATGCGGTAGTCCGCAAGGAAACCTTGCCGCCAGAGGGAGCGTGCCACGGCCATGAGATCGGAAAAGACCACCGGTGTTTTGGCGGCAGCGCCGAGTTGCGACAGGCACGCCGAGGCGCGCTCAAAGTACTCTTCGGGATTATAGATGGTCCTCAGGATGCGGCGGTAACCCTCGATGAGCTGTTGCGTATCCATCTTGGGGATGAAATTGAGGTCGAGCAGAGTGTTATTGCCGAGGCTCTCCTTCAGGAGACGGCCTTCGGCCTTCAGTCGGCGCCACAACTGGGTGTGGGGCAACGCGGTGAGCAGGCCGACCATGGAGAGGGGAATCGCCGCCTCTCGAATGAATTGAATCTGGCGATCGAACACGTCCGCCGGGTCGTTGTCGAAACCGACGATAAAGCCTGCCATCACCTCCATGCCGTAAGACTGGACGAGCTTTACGCTCTCCAGCAAGTCCTTCCTCAGGTTCTGGAACTTCGTCGTTTCTTTGAGGCTCTCGACCACGGGCGTCTCGATGCCCATGAATACTCGCTTGAAATTGGCCGCGCGCATTAATCGCAGCAGGTCTTCGTCTTCGGCGAGGTTCAAGGAAGCCTCCGTATAAAGCGTGAACGGAGACTTGTGTTGGCGCATCCACTCCACGAGGCGGGGAAGCAGGAGCTTAACGTTTTTCTTGTTACCGATAAAGTTGTCATCCACCATGAAAACAGAGCCGCGCCAGCCCAGCCGCTGAAGCTGGTCGAGTTCCGCGCACACCTGATCGGGCGTCTTCGTTCTCGGCCGCCGGCCATAGATTTCGATGATGTCGCAGAATTCACAGGTGAAAGGACAGCCCCGGGAGTACTGAAGCGACATGGAACTATAGCGCCGCAGGGGTGCGAGATCCAGTTGCGGCAGCGGCACCTGCGTGACGTCGGGCCATTGCTTCTTGAAGTAGTGGGGCTGGGCCTCCCCCCGTTCGAGGTCCGCCGCGAGCTGGGGGACAATCTCCTCGGCTTCCCCCTCGACGGTGTGGTCGGCTTCGGCGATGGCGGGGTGCTTGGCGCTCACAATCGGGCCGCCAACCACCGTGCGCACCCCGTGACGCTTGGCGCGCGCGATCTGCTCCTTCATCGATAGTCCCTGCACAATCATGCCGCTGAGGAAGACGACGTCCGCCCAAGCTAGGTCGGAGTCCTTGAGGCGGCGTACGTTCAGATCCACGAGCCGGCGTTCCCAGTGCGAAGGCAGCATCGCGGACACGGTGAGTAAACCCAAAGGAGGAAATGCCGACCTTTTCCCTTCAAATGGTAAAGCGTGCTTGAAGCTCCAGAACGTGTCCGGAAACTCAGGGTAGACCAATAGAACCTTCACGAAAACCTCCTCTAAACCTCGGATGACTCAAGCAGCCTGCAATCCGAAGCGCCAAGGCTGGTAGCCACGCTGACATTTCTTTCGGGGTTTCCATTTTGGGTCCCCGAGTGGCTAGCGGTAAACGCAGGTTTTTCATTTTTGAGCCCCGCGCAACGATTAAAGCGTCCTCGGCGGCGGCGTGTCTGTTCAAAATTGCTCACTTTGGCGGGAAATCACTTCGGAACCAGGATCTGGCATTTGTGCAGCCGATACCTCAGACACCATTCCATCTCTTGCGTCTTTCTCAGCGACGGAGGAATGCTATAACAGAATCCGTACGAGCCTATCGCCGTGAACGAGAGACTGCGCCCCCGCTTCACGTTGCCGATTGCCGAACGGCCCTACAAGCTGGGAAGCCGGGGCGTGCGTGTTAGACCGGCACATCAGATCGCGGCCGAATTTGAGGACCGCTCCAGAACGGCGCGCACCGTGCTCCGCCAGATCACGGTCAGCGAAGGGAGATCTAATGCCGCGGGCGGCTCTTTTGGCTGAGTTGTTAGAGACTCCGCGCCCTTCTGCTATGCCAGAACAGAATTGACCGAAGGGTGTGTCCCCGGCACGAAAGCTGTGGGCCTGGCGCTGCTGTAATCGGACCTCCGGATCGGCCGAGTCAGGGTACGGCACGAACCCCAATTCCCGCTCAGGTGGAAAGGCAACTCACCGAGTCTTGTCCTCACGGGTTTGTACAGGCCTTTCGGGGTGGTCGCCAGCATCCTTGACACCCTCCACGACCTCGGCCTCGTATGCCTGATCCGTCTCGGCGAGTTCTGCGACGCTCTCCTCGTCAACGTCCGCAATTTGCGAAAGCCCCTGGGCATCACCCGATTGCCCGGCGCTGTCAGAAGCTAGTTCCTCCGGATCGTTTCCAAGTTCATCGATCTGAGCCTCGTCATTCCGCAATTTACGTTTCACCATGGACACCTCCCGAGAGCGCCAGAATTGAGTGCCGAACAGTGACTACTCAATGGATGAATCTCACCAACAATCGTAGGCGGCGTCTTGGTCGCGGCGATGCTCTTCAGTTTCGCGCGGTCCTTCACCATCGCCCGATGAAACCGGGTATCACGCTGTACGTTCGCGAGATCGGCCCTTCTGTGCTCTGGCGCTTCGCACCCGGCTCTCCGCGTCCCTGCTTGCGGAGAGCTGCTTTGTTTTCGACACCAGCTTCTGAGACTCTTGAACGGTTTCCGCTTCCTTCGCATTCACACGTGCAGTGATCTCTCGTCTTTCACCTGTGTTTGGCATATCTTTATGGTCTCTCATTTCTGCCATGCAAGACGTTCAGTTTTGCACAGACCCGCCACCCTCACCTGTTTGGGTCATATTGCGCCGCCGAACCTTTGTAACTCAAGATGGAATGGAGAATCAACGGTCCCCTCGGATTCGTGGCTATTCCCACTGTTCCAAAATCTCGATCTGCTTTCTGATGGACGCCACCCTGTCGTCTATTTCCTCAGCCTCCGCTTCGAGATTGGGAGAGATTGTTCTCAGCTTCCGGGCGTGGTGTTCCAGTTGATTGCCATCATGTTTGAGTGCTTCGATAATAGGCTTTAACGCTACTTTCATGATTGCTCTACTCCTCAAGGAACGTTCATCCCGGAGCCAGAACGCGGGGAACAGGCCTTCCTCTCCAGGAACACTACATCAGATGATGGCAGATGACGCATTGCACGTCTGTTCAGAATTGCTCATGGTCTCAGTTTCGCCTATTCCGTCAATCCATGAGAATCAGTATCCCCCGTCGAGAGCTTTGGCTCCCGTTCCCACCACAGTTGCTTTGCTTACCATTTGAGCAATTCTGACCACCCCTCTGAGCAGTTTTGAACTGCCTCGCGAGTCACATCCCTTTATAAAGGTCGTGTAAGCCAGGATAGCCAGCAAGGGAGGACAGGGGAGAATTCTATTGGTAACCGAAGTCATTAGACCACGTTCGGCTACCTTTAGGTGAGAGGCGATGCGAAGCTCAACGCAAGCTCCATGGATAAGCGACTACGATATGTATCTGCTGGAGGAAGGCACGCACTGCCGTGCCTACGAGAAGATGGGGGCACGCCTCGGCGAGTTGGCCGGGCAGCGCGGCGTTCATTTCGCCGTGTGGGCGCCCAACGCCAAGCAGGTCAGCGTACTCGGGGACTTTAACGGATGGGACCCGCGATCGAATGCCCTCGTATCGCGCGGAGCAACTGGGGTATGGGAGGGCTTTGTACCGGAAGTGGGGCCGGGAGCGCGGTACAAATATCACATTACGTCCCAGTATCGTGGTTATGAAGTAGATAAAGCCGATCCGTACGCATTTGCGGCGGAAATCCGGCCGCAAACCGCCTCCCGGGTGTGGGACCTCAGCACTTATTCGTGGGGAGATAGCGAGTGGATGGCGAACCGCGCCAGGAGAAACGGTCTGGGTTGCGCCGTCTCCATTTATGAAGTCCATCTCGGCTCCTGGAGGAGGGTGCCGGAGGACGGAAACCATCCACTGACTTACCTGGAAATGGCTGTGCAACTTGCGGACTATGTGCATGAGGCAGGTTATACGCATGTCGAGTTTCTTCCCGTCATGGAGTACCCATTCGATGGCTCCTGGGGGTATGAAGTCATCGGCTATTACACACCAACGAGCCGATTCGGCACGCCCGCGGATTTCATGTACCTGGTGGATTGCCTTCATCAACGTGAGATCGGAGTGATAGTCGACTGGGTCCCGGCTCATTTCCCCAAAGACCAAGCCGGGCTGGGTTATTTCGACGGCACGCATCTGTACGAACATTCCGACCCGCGGCAGGGCGAGCAGCCCGAGTGGAATACGTTCGTATTCAACTATGGGCGTTCCGAGGTTCGAGGTTTTCTGATCGCCAATGCCATGTTTTGGTACGACAAGTATCACGTCGACGGCCTGCGGGTGGATGCCGTCGCCTCGATGCTGTACCTTGACTACGGACGCCGCAAAGGACAGTGGATCCCCAATCAGTATGGAGGCAGAGAGAACGTTGACGCGCTTCAGTTCCTGCGGCAAATGAACGAACAAGTGTACGCCGCATTTCCCGATGCAATGATGATTGCCGAGGAATCCACCGCCTGGCCGATGGTGTCGCGACCGGTGTATCTCGGCGGTCTCGGCTTCGGCCTCAAATGGAACATGGGTCGGATGCACGACACTCTTGAATACATGTCGAAGGACCCGATTTATCGCAGGTATCACCAACATAAGATCACTTTCAGCTTGGTTTACGCTTTCTCGGAGAATTTCGTATTGCCTCTCTCGCACGATGAAGTGGTGTACGGCAAGGGTTCGATGGTTACCAAGATGCCAGGCGATGACTGGTGTAAGTTCGCGAACCTGCGGCTCCTTTACGGCTATATGTGGGGCCATCCCGGGAAGAAGCTGTTGTTCATGGGCAGCGAATTTGGGCAATGGGACGAATGGAACCACGATCGCAGCCTGGATTGGCACTTGTTGGAGCATCCGCTGCATTCCGGGTTGCGGCCGTGTGGAAGCGGTTCCCCTGCCGCTGCATGGTAGGCCCTACTCGCTAAACCTGACGATTCCGCCCCTTGGCGTCCTGGTTCTCAGGCCGGGGGCCCTGGACTTATCCTAACCCGGCGTAGCCGGAACCAAACAAGTGTCGCGTATGATGCCGAGTGGGCCTCACACTGCTGACAGAACAGTATGCGCATTAAAGCCAGGGTTTCGAAGTATCGGCGTGCAATTCATCGAGTGTGGTTTGGCCCACCTGGAGGGAGAGCAATTTGCTTTCGTGCTGGTGGGTCAAGGCAGCAAGGCCATCGAAGGCCGGAAGGTGCTGGATCGTGCCCTGTAGCTGGACCGTCACCGGGCAGTTCTGGTGGTGACGCGCTGCGTCGACAGGAGCTGCTACCTGGAGGCCATGCAGAGCGAGTGATACCGCACTGCGACGGGGTTGCGATCCCGCTGGAAGACGCACGAATCCTGTGGCAGCGATGATCCGATCGACGGAAGGAAAGAAAATGAAGAAAGCGACTGCAATCACCTGCGTGTTTCTGGATATCGGCGGCGTCTTGCTCACCGACGGGTGGGATCATCATGCCCGCAAACGGGCGGCAACGAACTTCAAGCTGGACTTGGCCGAGATGGAGGATCGGCATCACCTGACCTTCGACACCTACGAGGAGGGAAAGCTCACGCTGGAAGAATATTTGGGTCGGGTGGTCTTCTACCAAAAGCGACCGTTCACCCAGGCTCAGTTTCGGCGCTTTATGTTCGCGCAATCGAAACCTTACCCCGAAATGATCGAGCTGGTCGCTCAACTCAAGGTCCGGCACGGGCTGAAGGTCGTCGTGGTCAGCAACGAAGCGCGCGAACTGAATGTGTATCGGATTCGCAAGTTCAAGCTGGACAGGTTTGTGGATTCTTTTATTTCCTCCTGCTTCGTCCACGTCCGCAAGCCCGACGCGGACATCTTTCGGCTGGCGCTGGACATCGCCCAGGCGCCAGCCCGGCAGGTCGTCTATATCGAAAACACCCCCATGTTCGTCCAGATCGCGGAAGGCTTGGGGATTCCAAGCATTCTTCACACGGATTACAGGTCCACTTGCGCGAAACTGGCTTCGGTCGGATTGCCGAATGACGAAGGAATCAGCCATGAAACCAGCTAACCCACGCATCCTGACGATCAATGGCGGCTCGTCGAGCATCAAGTTCGCGCTGTTCGAGGCCGGTGATTCGCTCCGACGGATTCTGGAGGGCGAGATTGAGCGGATTGGACTGCCGGGGTCCACCTTGCGGGTGAAAGGCTTGAACCAGGCGGACAACTTTTCGCGGCCAGTGCCGGCGCCGGATCACAGGGTGGCGGTGGGCGCTCTGATGGATTGGATCCTGGAACGCAGCGGGCGTAATGCATTGACCGCGGTGGGGCATCGCGTGGTGCATGGCGGGCCGAAGTATAGCAAGCCGCAGCGAATCACTGCGGAAATGGTTGGGGAGTTGCGCCGGCTCAGTGCATTCGATCCTGAGCATCTGCCGGAGGAGATCCTGTTGACCGAGGCGTTTCATCGCCGATTTCCTGACCTGCCCCAAGTGGCGTGTTTCGACACGGCTTTTCACCATGACTTGCCGCGCGTGGCCCGGTTGTTGCCGATCCCGCGCCGCTACGAAGCGCAGGGGGTGCGGCGGTACGGGTTTCACGGGTTGTCGTATGCGTTTCTAATGGGAGAACTGGCCCGCCTGGCCGGAACGGAAGCGGCACAAGGCCGGGTCATCCTCGCTCACCTCGGTAATGGCGCGAGCCTGGCGGCGGTGCGTGAAGGCAAACCCGTGGATACAAGCATGAGTTTCACCCCGACGGCCGGGGTGCCGATGAGCACCCGCTCCGGTGACCTCGATCCCGGGCTGGTTTGGTATCTGGCGCGCACCGAGGGCCTCGATGCAAAACGATTCAATGCGATGGTCAATTTTCAGTCCGGACTGCTCGGCGTGTCGGAGACCAGTTCCGACATGCGCGACTTGCTGGAGCACGAAACGCAAGACGTGCGGGCGGCGGAAGCCGTGGCGCTGTTTTGCTACCAGGTGAAGAAATGGGTCGGCGCGTTCGCGGCGGCGCTGGGCGGACTGGACACGCTGGTGTTCGCCGGCGGCATTGGAGAGAATGCGCCCACGGTCCGCGCCCGGATTTGCGACGGGCTGGGATTCCTTGGAATCGAACTCGAAGAAAAGCGAAACGCAGCGAATGAGGGCGTGATTTCCGCGGCGGCCAGCCGGGTTGCGGTCCGCGTCATTCATACGGACGAGGAATGGATGATCGCGAACACGGTCTGTCGCGTTTTGGGTCTTGCCCTTGGAAAGGACAAACAAGCATCGGAAGTGGAACAATCATGACAACATCCAGCGTCGTGGGAAGTCCAGGCTAACACCCTTTCTTTTCAATAACATTCCCGCTTTATACTCGCATCTCCTTTGTTTTCATATACATTCCCGCTTCGTTCCCGAGTTTTCCACTGCCGTCCTTTGTTTTCAATAACATTCCCGCGTCGTTCCGTCAGTTTTTGAAGTTACTGATTTTTCTTTCCCTGTGGGCGGTGACATCTTGTCGTAGACTGCGGAACGGGCCAAGAGTACCGCCAACTCGAACTCCCCTCAAATGCAGTACGCAGTCGGCAGAAAGCAGAAGGCAGTCGGCGGTGGCCAGAAGTAAGAAGGGAACTCGCAATCCATAATTCACAATTCATAATTTAGCATTGCCCCCGAATCCTGTTTCTTCCACAATCCCACTTACTATTCTAGCCTATCCTGCTCCGCCTGTCAAGAGACAAAATGCAGCAGTCAGGGTTCAGGAGTCTGGAGCCCGTAGGACGCACGTAGGGCAGGCGCCCGCCTCGGCGCCCAATTGCCGATTTTCGATGCATCCCGCCGAGGCGGGACTGATTGACAGGGGAGGAAGTTGCCCCACCACTTCTTCAATCGACAATCGGCAATCAGCAATCGGCAATGAAAACCTGGTCATTGGTTGCGGCGGGACCCGCTGCGCGGGCTATGATGCGGAGCAGGTAACGCAGTTCTTCCCTTGATGGCGAAGGCATAGGCTGCTGGAATAGTTGAATTCCGCGCGAAAATGGCTGGTCAAGGGGCCGGAAGATGGGCGGTGTCACGCCAGCCCGCGTAGCGGGCGATAGAACTTAGCCCAGGGCGCAAGCCCTGGGAAACCAAGCCCCAGCGCCGGTCAAGCCCCGGAAGGGGCGGCAGAACCGGGGAGAGTGCCCGCGTCGAGACCTTTTCTTTCGCCCCGCTGGGGCTCCCGCGAACCAGAGGGCTTTCTGGACCCAGGGCTGGCGCCCTGGGCTATCCCGCAAGGCGGGATCGGCCCTCCGGGCCTTTGCCCTTGCGTACCAGTACCTTCAGAAGCGTGCAACAAATCAAGAAAAATGCCCTGACCTCTACTTCTACGTCACGCACCCACCATCTTTCGCCCGCTGCGCGGGCTGCGGTGCTGAGCAGGGAACGCGGAAAGGGCTGGGGAATCGGGGCTCGGGGCTGGGGATTCGGGATCAGTTGTCCGCTATTCGCAATCGCCTTGCCAGCCGTCGTTACTGACAACTGAAAACTGATAACTGAAAACTTCTGCTGGTCGAGTTACAGCAATGTTGCTTTGGACCAGGAGGAAAACCGCGAGGATCGTGAGGCCCGAAGGGACGATCCACCCCAGCCCAGGCCAACGGCCTGGTGTAGGGCCGAACTGCGTTCGGCCTATTCAATGTCTGCGCCCTGAAGGGGCGCGCGACGATTATGAGCCCCAACGGGACGATCCACCCCAGCCCAGGCCAACGGCCTGGTGTAGAGCCGAACTGCGTTCGGCCTATTCAATGTCTGCGCCCTGAAGGGGCGGGAGAATCCATGCCACAATCGGTAACGAGGGGGAGCACCATCGAGCGGTAAGTTTTCAGGAGGAGCAGCTAAAGTTTTTGCAGGCGTACGCGGTTGATTACGACGAATGATATGTGTGGGATTGAAGTTCTTTCTTGTCCAAGCTGCCCGGCTAAAGCCGGCCGCTACGAAAAGCTTCGGGAGATCGCAGACGGTAAAAAGCGACCGTCTGCGCCAGCCCGCCGCGCCGTCAGAATCACGGCGCGGTTGAAAAACCGCCCGCAATCAAGATTGGCGGGCTGGAGAGCGAGCCTTGCGCTACATTTTCTTCCTGCGGCGCTCGCCCCGAGGGCGAACGGTCGCCGCGGCGACCCCTACACTTCCACCAGCGCCCGTGGAATCCGAACCCCGAACCCCTAATTCCTATCCCCTAGCCCCCAACCCCGAGCCCCCAGTCTCGTTCTCCTTTTCAAGCCAAGGGGCATCTAATGGAAGGTGGTCAAGATTGAACCGGAAGGTGGTCAATTTTGAACAGACAGGCGCCCTATGGCGGCTTATTGTGATCATGGCCGTGCCCGAGGAGAGCCGATTCGTGGTGTCCCTGAGGGTGTCGCTCTTACCTCGGCAGATCGAGAAGAGGGGATGAAGGTGCAGAGGAGGTTCAAGAACATGAACATTTTCGGACGTGCCGCAAGGTTCTCAAGGCCTCGATTGGGCAAGCAGGTTTTAATTTCCCTGTTGTCGTTGGCTCTGTTGTTCGCGACTTGCCCTCAGAGCCTGTTGGCCCATCAAGACACGCAAGCCCCACCGCAGGCCGCGCAAGCCCCGCCGCAGGCCGCGCCGGCGCCGCCCTACACGCAACAGACTCCCGAACAATTGCAGCAGTTGGTAGCGCCGATTGCGCTGTATCCGGATTCGCTGGTGGCGCAGATCCTGGCGGCTTCCACGTTTCCCGAGCAAGTCGTCGAGGCCGACCGATGGGTGCAAGAGCATCCTGATTTGCAGGGCGACGCTTTGGGTCAAGCTGTGGACCAACAACCCTGGGACCCGAGCGTCAAGGCGCTCACCGCATTTCCATCCGTGCTTGGAAATATGGACAAGAACCTCTCCTGGACGTCATCGCTAGGCGACGCCTACTACAACCAGCAACAGGATGTGATGGATGCCGTACAGGTGATGCGCCAGCGGGCGCAAGAAGCCGGCAATCTTAAGACCACGCCGCAGCAAACCGTAACGACGCAAGGCTCCTCGATTGTCGTTCAGCCTGCTAACCCCGAGGTCGTTTACGTCCCCGCGTATGATCCGTGGCTGGTTTATGGAGGTCCCATCATGGCGTGGCCGGGATGGTACCCGTATCCCGGAATTTGGTATAACGGCCCGTTCCTCTCGTTCGGACCCGGCTTCGGAATCGGCTTCTTCGGAGGTTTTGGATGGGGCTGGGGTCATTGGGGATTCAATTGGGGTGGCCGATTCGCAACTTTTGGCGGCGGCAGGTACTACTCGCGGAGCAACACGTTTTATAACCGGAACGCCTTCTAACCGAGGTGGGGCGCGCGCGGCGGAGTTTCCAACCGTAGCAGCATCAACCGAGGTGGGGGCGCGGGCGGCGGAGTTTCCAACCGTGGCGACATCAACCGAGGTGGGGGCGCGCGCGGCGGAGTTTCCAACCGTCCTGGCGCAACGGCCGGAGCTTTCAACGGAAACAGGCAGGCGGCGCGAGGCTACGCTGCACCCCGCGGTCAGAGCGGCGTCCGCTCGGGCGCCTTCAGCGGCATCGAGAAGGGCGGACAGGCAAAAAGCTATTCGTCGCGGGGAAAGGCCAGCGTTGGTGGCGGAGCAGCGCGTGGCGGCGGTGGTGGAGCAGCGCGCGGTGGCGGTGGTGGAGCAGCGCGCGGTGGCGGTGGGCATCATTAATCAAAGGTTCGTTATGTTCTTAGTTGACTGTAAAACTTGGACATGGAGAGAAGCCATATGCGGCGAACGAAGCTGAACCTCGACAGATTTCAATGGGCCAATCTTCCTATATTAGCCGCTGTCCTTTTGACGGCGTGCTTTCCCATACGTTCCATGGCGCAGCAACGGGGCCAGAAAACGTTTTCATCGCCGGAAGACGCGAGCAACGCACTCGTCACGGCAGCGCAGAGTAACGACGAAAAAGCGCTGCTCGATATCTTCGGACCAGATGGAAAGCAAATCGTCTCGTCGGGAGACGATGCCGAGGACGCCGAAAGCCGGGCTAATTTCGTACGGAGATATCAGCAAATGCACCGTCTGGTGAAAGAACCGGATGGAAACACTATCTTGTATATCGGCGCGGAGAATTGGCCCACGCCCATACCGCTCGTGAACCAAGGGAATTCGTGGTATTTCGACACCGAGGCGGGCAAGAAAGAAATTTTGTACAGGCGAGTTGGCCGGAATGAATTATCGGCCATTAGCGTTTGCCAGGAGCTCGTGGCGGCGCAAAAGGAATACTACTCCACGCAGCACAACGAGTATGCCAAGGAAATCTTCAGTGATGAAGGGCAGCACAATGGCCTTTATTGGAAAGCTGCGGAGGGCGAACGCCAGAGCCCCGTCGGGCCACTGGTGGCATCGGCCTTTGCTAAGGACTACGCCAAAAGCCAAGACGTCGCTCCGGCTCCTTACCGCGGTTACTATTACCGCATGCTAACGAGTCAGGGGAAAAATGGCCCAGGCGGCGCCAAAAGTTACCTCGTAAACGGCAAAATGGCGGAGGGTTTCGCTTTCGTGGCCTATCCGGCGGAATACAGGTCGTCCGGCGTGATGACATTCATCGTTAACGAGGATGGAGTAGTGTATGAGAAGGATCTCGGCAAGAAGACCGACGTTCTCGCCAAAGCTATGAAGGAATACAACCCCAATTCCAGTTGGCAAAAGGCTGAAGAGCAGCAGGAGGAAACTGCTAGCGAGCAGAAAACCAAGTAAAAGGCATTCTGTCGCGGCACTCACAGCTTGTAGGTCACCACGCGCCCCCCGCACCACGTATCAATTGTCCGCTCTCAACGCATCAACCTGAGCCTGCGTGCATGAAAGGTGTTGTCCGGGTAGTGGTACAGTTTGATGTAGAGGCGGCTTTACGCCGCCAATTGGCGAGGTAAGCTCGCCGCCCCCTGGTTCCGCCTTCGCCATGCGGAACGCCGGGTAGGGCAAGCCCTACCCCTACATCTCGTAATTGCATTCATCCATTCGAACGGCGCCTGAGGTTGTGTGACCCGGAGGTCGCCAGGACCAATTCGTCTTGGGAATTGACCGTGGGTTCGTGATCATAGGGAATGCCCACGCGCACAAAGGCAGTGACCGTGGCTATGCGCTATAATACGGCCTGAAACGATGGAAATGATGTTAACGGCTGAACGGGAGGTCGAAACGATGTCAACGGCTGAAGAACGGCAGTTATTAGCTTCGGCGAGCAGGTCCGGCTCCATCCGGATTCTGTCAACGAATTTGGGAAGAGTAGCTATGGCTGGACCCGTTTTCGCTATTGGAGACGATTCTTCGGTGGCGGAGGCCTACATCCAGGCGGCGGAATCGCTCGAAAGGCTCGGCATGACCAAACAGTTCGCCGAAGACCTCTACGTCTTAACCCCCCAAGGATTAGAGGAGGCCGGGAGGCTTCCCGCAGAACTTTGGCAAGAAGTGCATCGGAGATTTACAGGTCGAATCGATCTCCGATTTTAAATGACACCAGTACCTAGAAACATTGGGTGCTTAGGAGGAACATGTTCTCTTCGGAGGAAGAAGCTTTTTCGCTGTTCAGAAAATGGAACAGCGAAAAACTACCAATGCGGTTCGTGTTCACGCCTTCGTATGGAGGTGGTATTTTCTCTGGAACCATTGCAGAGGTGACTCGGACTACGGTGCGGCTAACCGGGGCTGGCTTCGAGCTAACTCTTTCTCTCCTTGGTGCGCGCTTTGAATACGATGAGTCAAGGGAAGCGCCAGCGCCACTCCGCGATTTAGAATACGTAGCTCGCGTCATCGTTGTTTTTCCTTCAGGCGATAGGATTGGTTTCTTTGAACTTCCCACTTAGCTATAGGCAGGCGGATTCTTTGTTTGCTGGTAAGCGAGTAGCGCGGACCTGTTTTGTAGGTCCGCGGCTCTTGGTGCGATCAGTGAGAAAAGCCGCAGACCTTGAAAAGCAGGTCTGCGCCAGCCCGCCAGTTTACACACGTCCCGGCTTGGCGCAAAATGCGCTGGTTCACTTATGCTCTACCATTGCGCGGAGGACCCCGAGTTCGGCAAGCGAGTTGATGGGGTCCGCGAAGCCGCGAAGCACGTCAGCGAGCTTCGCGTGTCTTTGCAAAAACTTAATTGAAAGGAGACTGAGATGAAGAGCGCGTTGTTTCTCGCCTTCGCATTTTTGCTACTGGCTGTGTCAGTACCAGCCCAAACGCCTGTGGCACAAGTTAAAGATGCGCCGAAGCGTATCGCTCTTACTCCACGGTCCACCGTTCCCATTGCTTTGTTAGCGACGGGGGTGGATGAGAAGTGCTTTAATGTCGCTCCTACTATCGACGCTTCGAAAGCAGATTACCTACTAGAAGCCACAACAACCGAACGGATCGTGAATGGCAATTCACATGTTCGGACAGAGTTCACGCTGTTCTCACAAAATGGTGATGTGCTCTTCCACACAAGCACCCGATTCTATGAGAACGCTATGAAGGACATATGTACCTCAATTGGGTTGGGAATTGAGGACATTGTTAAGCACCATAAGATTATGCTTGGTATGAGTCCCAAGCAGGTCCGTGCATGACGGGGCGAGCCAAAGGACATCCAAAAACCCGGTACTTCCTCTGGTGACGAACGAGAAGTATGGGAGTACGAAGACCAACACGTTTTCTTTGAGCATGGCGTAGTTTCTGGATGGAGCAATTAAGGGAGTGAACCCGAGGCGCTCGGCATTCTCTCTGTCGTGGTTTCACTCGCCGTTTGGGTGTGCGCCGATGGCACTCCTCTATAGCGCAAGGATTGCGCCGAAGTAGATAGGCCACTGCTCCCCACAGATCACCTTAATCGGAGGGAGGAATCAATATGAAACATCTAGCCTTGGTCACTTTGTTTGTGCTCATTGTCGGGGGTACGCTTGTGGCGCAGGAGATTCCGGAGCCTCACGACCGGACAAGCCCGCCTTCGAACGCCAGATTCGAAATCGTTCAATCCCAAATCGCGGCCAAATGGACGTTTCGGCTTGACCGATTCACCGGACACGTCGCTCAACTTTCCGCAGACGCTGCCGATAACAGCGTGGTGTCGTGGTGGGATACTCCGGTTGTCGGGCTCCCACAGGTTGAGAACCCGACGCGGGCTCGTTTTCAGCTTTTCACGTCGGGCATTGCGGCGAAACATACCTTCCTGATCGATACTGACACCGGCAGGACGTGGCTAATGGTCACTGAGCAAGCGAAGCGAGCTAACGGAACGGAGTACGAGTACACCGCGTGGAAGCCTTTTACGGAGTAGATCAAAACCTGGTCGCGGTTAGCGCGTACACACATGACGGTATATACACGCAAAGCGCCACTGACGGGACACACAATGCACCGGGAACACCCCGCGCCCGCGCAATGCTAGCACACCGCCCCCGGCTCCCACCATCGCGGGGACCGTGCTTTCAACTGCGAAGTTTTACTAAATCCTCCGGTAGGGAACCATCAAAACCATCAAAATTGGTTTTTGTGATTTTTGATGGTTCGCCCCCCGGGCGGGCGATCATAGAATATTGATCTACGGGAATTGAGGGCGCCGTGCCACGCGGAATATGCAAACTGTGTCTTGACGAGAGGGATCTAGTTGACGGCCACCTTATCTCCGCCGCGATCATCGCTTCAGACGGCTGTTGGCACAACCCCAGACCGAAGGAGGGATCCGGAGGATGAGCCTGCCGCGGCCGTCTTTCTGCCCGCCCTGATCGCAGCCGGCAAGGCCGGCCACACCAACGCCGCACCGTTCTGTCCAGGAGGGCATTGAACCATGAAGACAAAAACTCTTTCCCCGGAAGTGCTCCACAAGATGGACGCCTACTGGTGCGCCGCCAACTATCTGTCGGTCGGCCAGATTTATCTTTACGACAATCCGCTGCTGAAGCGGCCGCTGACGCTCGCGGATGTGAAGCACATGCTGCTGGGACACTGGGGCACGACCCCTGGGCAGAACTTTATTTACGTGCACTTGAACCGGGTCATCAAGAAATACGACCTCGACATGATCTACGTCTCCGGCCCCGGTCACGGCGGCCCGGCCGTTGTGGGCAACACTTACCTCGAGGGTACTTACAGCGAGATCTATCCCAACATCAGCCAGGATGAGGCCGGCCTGCGGAAGCTCTTTGTTCAGTTTTCGTTTCCCGGAGGGATTCCCAGCCACGCATCGCCGGAGTGCCCAGGCTCGATCCACGAGGGCGGCGAGCTGGGCTATTCGCTCAGCCATTCGTTTGGGGCGGTGTTCGACAATCCCGATCTGATCGTCGCCTGCGTCGTCGGCGATGGCGAGGCGGAAACCGGACCGCTGGCCACCGCATGGCATTCCAATAAGTTTCTCAACCCAATTACCGACGGAGCCGTGCTGCCGATCCTGCACCTCAATGGCTACAAGATCAGCAATCCGACCGTCCTGGCCCGCATCGAGCACAAGGAATTGGAGCAATTTCTACGAGGCTGCGGCTGGACACCCCACTTTGTGGAAGGTGATGAGCCGGAAGAAATGCATCAACTCATGGCGAGTACTTTGGAAAAGGCCATCGAGGGCATTCGGCGAATCCAACGCAATGCGCGGAACAAGAACGACGCCACTCGGCCGCGCTGGCCCATGATCGTCCTGAAGTCACCCAAGGGCTGGACGGGACCGAAAGTCGTCGATGGTCTGCAAGTTGAGGGCACCTTCCGAGCGCACCAGGTGCCGCTCTCCGACCCGGCCACCCATCCCGAACACCTCAAGCAGTTGGAAGACTGGCTGAAGAGCTACCGGCCGGAGGAACTCTTTGATGAGCAGGGCCGCCTGAAACCGGAATTGGCCGAGCTGGCGCCTAAGGGCGAACGACGCATGGGCGCCAATCCCCACGCCAACGGCGGCATGCTGCTGCGCGACCTGCGGATGCCGGATTTCCGCGACTACGCGGTCGACGTGCCCTCGCCGGGGGCGCCCGGCATCGGCGACACGCATGTGCTGGGGCGTTTCCTGCGTGATGTGGTGAAGCTAAACAGTGAGCAGCGGAATTTCCGGGTCTTTGGCCCTGACGAGACGCTCTCCAACGGCCTGGAAGCCCTCTTTGAAGTGGCCCAACGCCAATGGGACGCCGCCACCGTGCCCAACGACGAGTTTCTCGCGCCCACCGGGCGCGTGATGGAAATGCTCAGCGAGCACCAATGCGAGGGCTGGCTCGAGGGCTACCTGCTCACCGGGCGGCATGGGCTCTTCAATTGCTACGAGGCGTTCATCCACATCGTCGATTCGATGTTCAACCAGCACGCCAAGTGGCTGAAGGTCACATCGCAACTGCCGTGGCGGCGGAAGATCTCCTCGTTAAACTACCTGCTGGCCTCGCATGTCTGGCGCCAGGATCACAACGGCTTTACACACCAGGATCCCGGTTTCATCGACCTCGTCGTGAACAAGAAGGCCGAGGTCGTGCGTGTTTACCTTCCCCCGGATGCAAACTGCCTGCTGTCAGTGATGGACCACTGCCTGCGCAGCCGCCATTACGTCAACGTCGTGATCGCGGGCAAACACCCGGCGCCGCAGTGGCTGACGATGGATGCCGCCCTCAAGCACTGCACCGAGGGCATCGGCATTTGGCAATGGGCCAGCAACGACCAGGGCGTTGCACCTGACGTGGTCATGGCCTGCTGTGGCGACGTGCCCACGCTGGAGACACTCGCCGCCGTCTCCATTATGCGCGAGCATCTGCCCGAACTGAAAATCCGGGTAGTCAACGTCGTCGACCTCATGAAGCTGGAGCCGCAAACCGAGCACCCGCACGGGTTGAGCGACGTGGATTTCGACGAGCTCTTCACCAAG
>Ga0208688_1000628_pt1 | contig 18643 bp, 24 predicted proteins | sample June2015DPH_6_15_FD_184696 | JGI IMG/M metagenome (GOLD analysis project Ga0208688, IMG submission 184696) | Peatland microbial communities from SPRUCE experiment site at the Marcell Experimental Forest, Minnesota, USA - June2015DPH_6_150... | ecosystem: Environmental > Terrestrial > Soil >... | reverse complement strand
TGAACGATTACGGAGCGGGCCTTGGTGGGCACGGTACTTGTTCAACTAGAGCGAAATGGCGCGCTCTTCGGAGGGCACGGTGGAGTACGCTCAAAAAAGACTTGACACAGTCCGACATTGTCAGAGACGCGATTTCACTCAAAATCCCCACTCGGGGGCGAACAGAGGGCGCAAGCTTGTGACATCGCCTGGTTACAACAGCTATGCGAACCTGCGCTACAATCGAGCTACTCAGCGGAGCCGTATGAAGCGTTTTCTCACCGCAGCCTTTGTTCTAGCGAGCCTTTTTGCGTACTGTCAAACAAAAGACCACCCTGATCGGGAGATCAAGGCAACCGTTGACGTCGGTAGATGTCGTCTCATGAGCGGGCCGCCGATTTTCCCGAGTCCTCCAGGTCGAAGTAAACAGTCCACGATTGCTCCGCCTGTGTCCTGCGCATCCTCCACAATGACCGCATCTTCGCCTAACACCTGTGGACAGCCAGCACCAGAGCGGACTCGGGTCGCCCGCAGCGGCCAATAAATGTCGGGCTTCTGATTGACAGATCCAGCGATGGAACGGAACAACCCGATGCCAGAAGTTCACGTGCACAACCGAAAGCTCAAGGAACGATCACTGTGATTTTCGCATTATGAATGATCCCGTTCGCCGTCGCGCTGACAACCACGCTGTAAGTGGCTGCGTTCGGCGGCGGCGGCTGAACACTCTGGCTGCCTCCGCTGCCACAGCCGGCAACAGCGATCAGCGCCGCGAAAAGGCCGAGACTGATCAGCATGGCCAGCCGGCGCTTGCGATTCCCGAATCCGCCCACAAGGACAGACGCAAGCATGAAACCTCCCCCAGCCAGCCAACTAAACCGGGCGCCCGAATGATGAGCAAGCAGCCCGGCAGTCTGCGCGGGAGCCCTAATGGTCAGAGTCGCCGTCGCGGTTCCGTTCAGCGTGGGCGCGGACGGGTTCACACCGCAGGTGATATTGTTCGAAGACGGCGTACACGTCAGAGTTACAACCCCGTTGAAATTGCTCAGCGAGATCAGGTTCAGGCCGACGGTTCCGGAACTTCCGGACTGCACGGTGATCTGCGGGAGTTGCGGGGCCAACGTGAAATCCCCACCCGTTTGCACCGCCGTAAAGTTCACCACACTGCTGACCGACGGACCGTTCCCCCCGCCGCCTTCGTACACCGCTACAAGCTGATTCGCTCCACTGTTCAAGAACCACGACGGATTCACTTCAAAGGAAACGGAACTTGTCGTGCCTGCTACTCCCGGCGGAAACTCATAGTAGGTCAGAAACGTCCCATCGGCGAAGAAGTCGATAAGTCCGACCGGAGCGGTTCCTGGGTCACCCGATCCTGTCACCGTGCCGGTTACAACCGCCGGCTGCGCGTCGGAAAAGTTCGATGGCGTAATACTCACAGTCGTTGCAGTGGTGGCAGTCGCCGGCATGGACTGGACATAAATCGGTCGAGTGTCCAACAGCCCAGCGGATTCCCAGATGGAATCCCCGCTGTAAACAAGGGACACGTAATATTGATTGGCCGCGAGATTCGGGAATGTAGCCGAACCCAACGAGTCTTGGGCGTCGGCCCCGCTCACCGGGGCAAGCGTCACTGTCTGTGAATAGACGGGATTCTGACAATCATTGTAAAGTCCAGGGTATGTTCCCAGGCAAACCTGGACGGTGCCCGTTGGAGCGGTCGTGCCCGGCGGGATTTGAGCCGGCTGAGCGGCAAACGTATTCCATCCCTCCGCAATCACGCCTACGGTCAGAGTGCTGCCGACGTTCATGAAAAGACCTGGTTGTATCCCATTTTCCGAGTAGGGCCCAATCTCGTTGTCGTTGAGAAATACCTGTCCCTGCGTAACGCTGAAGGTGACGACGCTGCCTGAAGAAGCATTGAAACTCGCGTCTCCGGAGTAGGTCGCGCTTGCCGTGTGGCTCCCGATCGACAGTGCTGGAGGCGTCCAACTGGCGACGCCGACGGCATTCAGCGGGACGGTTGCGATGATCGAATCTACCTTGAATGTGGCCGTGCCGGTGGCGTTGCCGTTTGTCTTCCCGGCAGGAGCGCTGATCCCGACCGGCTGGATAACAAAGTACAACGGCGTGTTGTACTGAACAGTGCCCCCATTACCGACTGAGGCGGGTCTAGGTGGATAACCATTTAGGACCTGAAAGTTGATATTCGAATTCTCTGGGGTCACCGTCAGCGCTACCGGGGACGAGGTGCTGCTCCCAAAGACACTGTCTCCGTGATAGTTGGCGGAAACGTCGTAGTAGCCGCCCGGAAAGAAATCAATGCTGCTGCTGGCCGTGCCGCCGCTCAAAGTAAGAAACGTTTGTGCCTGGCTTGACGGCAATGTCGAGGTCGTCAGAATCGCCACATCACCGGTGGGAGTTCCGGAGCCGGAAGCGGGAGCGACAGACGTCGTTACGGTGATCGGCGTCCCATGCGTGATCTTCGTGGAGGAGAGACCAAGCGTGGTGGTCGTGGGAAGAAAGCTGATGGAATTCCAGTTGTTCACCAGCGCATTGGCATCGACCGATCCGAGGCCGCTGGCCTGATCGTAACCGAGGCCTGCAGGGTAAATGGTCGTAGCATAGTATCCGTTCGCGTTCAGCGTGCAGTCGGGCATGCCGGCCGAACAGGGTGAATCGTTGCTGCCCAGAGTGATGTCGTGAAAAGCTGTCGGCTGTTGTTGCGCCAATGGGTAGAGTGTGAAGTTGGCTTGGCCTTGCCGTCCGTACTTCTGGTTCACTAGCGCCATGATCCCGGCCATCGCCGGAGACGAGCCGGAGGTGCCTCCGACGAGCAAAATCTCCGCCTCGCTGCCCGATCCTGCGGCGCATTCTCCTTCATAGGCGCAGATAGGATACGTACTTAGATTGGCGCCATTGGACGCAAAGAGCGAAACATCCGGTAGGTCCCGCTCGCCATCGGCGGGCACGTCGGGACCGGTCTGCCAGCTTGGTTTTGCATAGCCGCTGGTACAGTCGCCGGTGGAAGAGGATTGCGTACTGCAATTGCTCGCGCCCCCGCCTCCAGCGTAGATTTCGCCGCGCTGAATGCCGTCGGAAATAATATCCAGACCGAAGGGGTCGTTCCAGACTTGTTCGGGCAACGGAGCTTTTAGAGATCCCAGGTTGGAATCGTTCGTCTGGTTCCACAGCGTGGTCGCACTGGCACCGCCGGTCGCATAATCGGAGTAGTAGAAGTCTGTACCTCCCACCGCAATGTTCCACGGAGTTGAAGCGAGGCCGCTCACAGACATGAACAGGGCACCATTACACCATGGTCCGGTGTCCCCGGCAGCGACAAACACGGTTTGTCCTTGCGCCGCTGCTTGCTCCCACAACCCGGCCCAGAATTGGTTGCCGGCGTTTCCGAGTTGAACTTCGCACGCACCGAAGCTCACGCTCAACACCGAGGCCTGATTGTCTTCAATGGCCCGTAGCGCCGCCAGAGCCAGTGGATCCTGAAAATCGCTGCCATTTGAAATGTATAGATTTACCGTGGCATTCGGCGCGACCGCTCCGCTCACTTCCACATCGAGATACGCTTCGACGTCAACTCCATTCACCGTGAGCGTGCCGGGATCATCGCCATCAACGACCACCTGCGTGGGGTTGCTCAGAAGGCCGAATAGTTGTTGGTAAGCACCGACCAAACTCAGATCGATGTTCGACTCGTTGATAATGCCGATGGTCTGCCCTGTGCCATTTACGCCCGCCTGATAAAGCGGAGCCAAATCGTACTGCGTGGCAAAGTCCTCCGGCGCAACCGGATATGCATAAGGATTCGGGGTACCGAATGGATTCGGAATGGTCCACTGCGGAGTGGTTTTCTTGGTGGACCGCGAATAAAGGGCCGGTCCGGCCACCTTGACGTAAGGCTTGGCGCGAAAATCGTTCAGCGGCGAAACCCCGCGCACCAGCGAGGCTAGAGCCGCCGGGATGCTGATCTCGCTGGCGTTCGCGTAGTGCGTTTCACCCTCAACGTCGTATTGATGAATCTCCGTGTGGAAGCCGTTGCGCAACTGGCCGGCGGTCCCGGAAAATTCGATGAATTGCTTGCTCTTCGTCACCCTTGCAACGTTGAAACCCTGCGACCTCAGCCAACTTTCCGCCGTCTGAATATCGGAGTCGGCGGGGCCGAACCGCTGCCCATATTCCAGCGGCGTCAGCCATTGATGATAGCTGGCGGAGCCGCGCCGATGAACGTCACTCATGAATTCCCGAAGCGCCGTTTCGCGCTCTGCCGGGCGACTTAATAACAGCAACACGCGGTCGGCGGGAAAAGAATCGGGAACCGCACCACGGTCATAGCGGGCCTGCGCCAGCGGATGCACGCTGCCGTGAAGCGTAACCAGCTTCGTTTCATCAATTGCCTGGGTAATCAGTAACGTTGCCGGGTTCTGGGCAGTGGCGGGGACCGATAGTGCGCTCCCCAGAATCAGTATCAACGTTTTCCATTTCACCGGGACTCCTTTGCGTCTCCAATAACTGCGTAGGATAACAGGCCCTTCAGTAATCCGCTCAATTGTGGGGCACTCTTGATGGGTCGCAATAGGATTCTTTTCGCCCCGGCAGGTCTCACATTACGGCTTGCCCCGTTGCTCTTGAATTTGCGCTTCATGATTGTCCTTGCCTTCGAAGTGTCCGGGCGGGGCACGAAGTTCGCGCAAATTATCCCCGCTGAGAGGGTTCAGTGTATGGTACGGGGGTCACACAGGGACGTGCTGACAACCACGACAAGCTGGACTTGGGACGTCTTAAATTCAACCATTCAACCGGGGCCTCTGACGGCAATCTGACATTCGGCAACTCGTCAACCTTTGTCTTAATTAGCGAAATCGCATTCCTCCTCATGGTTCTGCAAGCGGATGTGTTGGTGGCTTTGGCCACTCTCCAACAGACCAGCGGTCATCTCGATCAAGCAATGAAGACTGTGAACCAGGCCCTGGACCTTTCCCGAAAGAGTAAGAGTCTTTACCTCGAGTCAAGGGTTTTGGGTGAATTGAGTCGTCTGCAACTTTTGGCAGGTAAACAGGCAGATGCGCTTGCGTCAATCGAAGAGGCACTCCAGATAGACCGCGTCAACGGTTACAGTTGGGAAGCCGGCCACCTCCTTTACATGGCATGGGTCAACGCGGCCGAATCGAAAGTTGACAAAGCGATAGAGTTTGTTACGTCGGCGCGGGATCTGGCAGTCAAAAACGAGGACTACTTGACCTTTGTACAAGCCTCGGAATCTCTGGGGCAAATGTATGTGCACACAGGCCGGAAGGATGAGGGTATCCGCACGTTGCAACTTGCCCGGAAGGGAGTGTCGGAGCAAAGCAAACCGCTTTTTCAGTCTCCCGATGGATATTCCCGGGCGGCTTCACGCCCGTATCTGAAGATCACGTTCCTGGAAGCCCTGGGTTTCGCGTATGAAGCTGCCAATCGTCCCGACGACGCTTTGAAAAGTTGGCAGGACATGTACGACGCGGCTACGACTTCGAGTTCCACTCTGGCAAGAGCGGAAAGTGCGCGTCACCTCGCCGACCTCTACAAAACAAAGAAGGAGTTTGCTAAGTCTATTGATTATTACGCTCTTGCGGCCTATGCGTCTGCGAGTGCAGGAAATGAGCAGAGTAAGATTGAGGCGCTTACGTCAGAATCAGCTCTGCTGTTTCAGCAAGGTGAAAAGGAGAAGGTGCTGAAGATTGAGGAGGAGCTCTTATCGTTGGCGAGGGCTTCCAAGAATGTGCAGCTGCAATTCATGGTGGACCTTGTCATCGCAGAGATCTTGGATGGCGCCGGACGTGCGGATCGTGTCGAGAGCGCACTCAAGGATGCGGAGTCTCACGTTGGCCCAGATGTAACAGTCCCTGGCGTGGGCCCAATTATCTTGTGGAGCTTTATTTCCGGCTCTCTGATTTATATCAGAGCCGCAGTGAGGAGCTTACAAATCGCGGTTTGATCATTTGGATGGCTTTGAAATTGCGGATTGTGATCTGACGAATCTCACCCATGTCCTATCTTCTCAGGTTCAAAGTGGACTCGACGCATGGTGTTCTGAGCGCTAACGCCTGGTTACAACAGTTACTTCCGGTTTGCCCGTCGCTCGGGAGGAATCTCAGCGATTGTCAGCGGCAGACTTCCCAGAAGCCGACTTCTGGCCAGTGGAAAGATTCACATTCAGGTGAAGGCGTCTTTCTCTAAAGGGATTACTTCCGTGTAGCCCGTGATCCAGAAACCTTAGGGGCAGTCGACACGGCCCAAAGTTCCACAAGCCGACGCATCGGTACTAATCGGGACCTCATTAAGTGACTTGGCCATGATGCACTCACCGAAGTAGATCGGGCACCACCAGGACCAGGTTGCGAACAACCTGCCTGCTCTATCACCGCCTGCCACCTGTCAGAAGGTGAACGGCCCCAGACGTGGAAATGGCGGCCAGAACCGCGACTACCTCATGGACGACCTGCACTACTTCGTTTGCTGCCTTGCCGAGGCTAAGCAAAGTGCCGCTGACGAACATCAGCAAGAAAAGCAATCCGGTCGTGGCTGTGATCCTCCTCGCAGCCGTGGCGGTCTTGTTGTTGACCACCGCTGTCAGTCAGAACACAACTACCAATGGACACCCCTGTGCTTCGGATTTTGGGCTGAAGATTAGCGTTCTACCTACCGGGCCGCGCGGGATGCGATCACCGATGGCCGTAGCTCGACAAGTTTATGGGTTGGTTGGATCGTGGGTTGGAAATTTCGGCTCTTGGCCCGTAAGTCCTTTGGGAGGGAACAGGCCTGCCTGCTTGAGCACCGAGAGCATGTTATAGGCGTTCCATTCTTCCGAGATCTTTCCCGCCTTGAAGCGGAACAGGGTCATTCCTGAAAACTTGATCGGTTTGCCGGTCGCAGGAAGCCCCATTCCCGGCTGAGTGTTCGTGCCCCACGCCGTCCAATGCACCACGACCAGATCTCCCTCGGCCACCATGTGGTTGACCGCAAACTGCATGTCGGGCAACGCTTTGCGTTCTTCCCGCGCCGCCGCCAGATCTTCCGCCACATTGAAATCGCCGCGATTATCAGAGAAATGGCCCACATAGTCGGCGGTATGGAAGTCGGTATACCTTTCGAGCTTTCCCTGGCTGAGCACTTCCTCAACGAACGCGCGCGCCACGGTCTTGTTTTTCTCCTGCTCGCTTGCTGGTTGAGCTTGACAGGGAAGAGTCAAGGCAACGACTAGTAGAGATAAGACAAAAGCACACTTTTTCTGCATATGAACTCCTTTCACAAGTTTGTTTGGATCCATTTCTCCTTACTGCAGACGACGCTAGTATCCGGTCTATACCTAGGTATAGAGTCAAGGGAAATGTTAGGGGGCAGCGATTGCGGCGGATCTAGCGGACTTGGGCCAGTCTGGTTTAGCCTTCTGCGGCGGCGGAACGTTGAGTCCCGCACGGAGTTGACGCAGTGTCCCTTCCAGCTCATCACGAATCTGAATTGCTGAGCGGATTTGCTCGTTCATGGCTTGCAGCTTCTTCTCCCCAAGTTTCAAGGCCTCGCGACGGCATTCCTGTGAGCCTTCGTGATAAGGAGATGGCGCACCCGTATCGCTCGGCAAAATCCATAACTGCAACACGCGCCGGATTTCCGCCAGCGTGAAACCAAATCGCTGCATCTTCTTGATCACGGTGACGCTCTCAACGTCTTTCTCGCTGTAAATGCGATATCCCGCGGGCGTCCGGCGGGGGGTGCGCATGAGTCGTCGCCGTTCGTAGAAGCGTATAGCCTGCACGCTCACACCAGCACGCTTCGCAAGTTCGCCGATTCTCATATGCAGATAATAACAATGGCAGCAAGGTCGCAACTGTTGTTAACAGGCGTTATCGCAACTTTGCGCCTTTTGTTCGCCAGACAGGCGAAAGGAAAGCGCAAACTTGTGCTAATGCGATTTTACGCCAACTACAAGCTAGGGACCGCTGGTCTAGCGATGCAATCGCTTGCTAAGGAACAAGAAGCCGGCGCTGCAACCAAGGCCGAAGATGAGTAGTGGAATGCCGATCACCCAATATCGTCCGTAGATCGAAACAGGGTCCCAACCGACCGACCCGTCCGCGGCAATTCCTAGAACATACCTGTCGTATATAGAGAGCGACACGAGCAGTAACGCCAGCGACAGCACAATCGTCAACACTCCAGTGGCAAGACTCCCGAAAAACAGCAGTACCCAGCGCATAAGGCATTCTAAGCCTGAAAGCTGATCAACGAGTGTAATTGATCAACGAGTGTAATCGGGATTTTTCGCCAGTTAGACAAAAGAAAACAACCGCTGAGAGGAGGGTCGTGTTCTGGAATTGGGCGATTGCAGTCAGTTATTTCTGCGCTGCCACGGTTCCCCCGGGACGCTCGTTGAAAGCGGCCATGGCTTTGTCCGGCGAAATCTCGTTGCCCGCAGCGTCCACGTAGTGCACGTCGAGCGGACCATAATTGATGCGCCGCCCGATGCAGCCGTTTGCGTCCCTGCAAACGAACTGATGCGTGTGTTTCGCCGGGAAATACATGTAGCCGCCGCTATCGATTGCCTGAGGCTTCTCGCCAGGCATAGTGACCTGGCCGGAACCACGAAGCAGCGAGACCTCTTCGGCGGACGAATGCCAGTGCATCGGGATGACGCAGCCGGAAGCGGTTTTCAGGAGGATTACCGAGCGACTCCCCTTCACGTCCCCCTGCTCCACCGCGACACTGACGCAGTCTGGCAGCGAAGCAGAGGAATTGAATTCTGCATCTTGAAGGCTCTTGATGATCGGCTCCGCCGGTTGCTGCCCCATTGCGAACGCCGGAATACACAGCAGGGCGACCAGTAGTCGAACTTTGATTAGCATACTGCCTCCTATGACTCTCCCCACGAGAGCGATTCGTGTATTGTACCGGTGCTTCAATTGGCGCGGCTAGTTGTTGTAAACAGGCGTGGCTGTTGAAAAAGGAACCAAAGCAGTAATTTCAGTGAATTTCAGCGTCTACGGCGAACGAACATTCAATAACTTACGAACGAGTTTTGCCGTTGAAATTCCGTGAAAAGAGTTTTTCAACAGCCACAGACGTTAGCACTCAAAACCCCTGTCAATTCGGTATTTCATGGTGCCGCTCCTCACCAGCATCATTCTACGACTTTCCGCTCCAGAAGCGTAACTGTTGAGATCCAGAAGCGTAACTGTTGAGAACAGGCGTTATCACTCATTGAGAATTGGCTGATCCGGGTCAATGAGTCATATCGCGATTTTGCGACAGTTATCGGCGGCATACTGGGTGTCGCATCCCTTCACCACCACTGGCTTTTGCGATTGAGTGCAGACCGCACCTTTTCCCTGCTCTCTGCTAATTCTGAGTGGCAGTTTTGGCAGTAGGGGAGATCACAATGGCGTGTGACTTGCAGCACAGCCAAGCGTTTCATCCAGACCGACACTGGCGTCAGACGAGGCTGGCTCAGCTGGCCGCGCGGACTGTGCAAGGTGCGACCCAACAAGTGAGCCTGGCGCGAGGGCGTCATACAACGGTGTTACAGGAGGCTAGTACATGCCCTCACCATATGGAATGGAGATTGTAGAAAGCTGTCTTACATGCAAGCTGCGCGCTAAGAGGAGCTTTTGCGATCTGCCTCCTGCCGCGTTGCAGGCTTTTGAAGGCATCAAGTACGCGACCGCCTATCCTCGGGGGGCGGTGCTGTTTGTCCAGGGACAGCTGCCGCGCGGCATCTTTGTGCTGTGCAAAGGCAGTGCAAAGCTTGCCATCGACTCCCCTAGCGGCACAACGGTAATTGTGAAAGTTGCCGAGCCTGGGGAGGTGCTGGGGTTGAGCGCCGCGCTCTCCGGCAACCCTTACGAAGTGACGGCGGAGACGATCGATCCCTGCCTGGTCAATTTCGTCAAGCGCGATGACTTTCTTCGTTTCGTGGAAGATGATGTGGAGGCCCGCTTCAAAGTGGCCGAGCAGTTAAGCGAGAACTATCACAAAGCTTGTAAGGAAGTGCGCTGGCTGGGACTGTCACACTCGGCCGCCGAGAAACTGGCGAAACTGCTTCTGGAATGGAGCTCCAAGAACAGAGAATCCGCCAAAGCGGAGCCCCGGTTGAAGCTTCGACTCACCCACGAGGAAATCGCGCAGATGCTCGGACTTTCGCGAGAGACCGTCACCCGGGTTTTCGCGGATTTCAGGAAGCAGCGTCTTATCCGGCAGAACGGCTCTACGCTTGTGATCCCCGACCGCGTTGCGTTGAAGTCCCTGATCACGAACTGAGAATTGCTGGTCAGGTGTTTGCGCCGTCGCCCGCCGTCATGTGACTGATCCCCCGAGTTGACGCAATTAGGCGATTTCACTCAAAACCCCGCGGCTGGTGTGTGTTCCTTTGCGTGCGCGGGCAACCCACCAAGCAGTGGCTACACTCACATTAATAGGAACTTCTGGTGTTGAGTATCGGGACCGTCATTTGTGACCCGGTTTTCGGGAGGTTCCCATGGGTTTTATAGGGGGATGTCGATATGCGCCACTCAAATCACATTCACCGACATGAATTAATGGCTTCTGACCGCCTGACTGCAGCCCTGTTTCTGGGCGGTTCCGTTATCCTTGTCGCAAGCCTGCTATATGCCCTGTTACGGGCTTTCAGCTGGTAGCCCCAGAGCGACACCTGTTGCAAACAGGCAATAGTGCTCAAAACCCCTCACTGAGCGCTATGGGGATGTTACGCCAATCATCCACATCGTTAGCCTATGATCAGTCCGAAGAGCAATCATTCACGCCGCACGTGGGTCACGGGCTAACTAAGCGCATCTTCGTGGGATGCGCCTATTTGTCCTCGGTCGGATTAATGGGCTCCCCGACAATGTTGTAATAGACCTCTTTGGGAGGCTGGGGCTTCGCTGGCTTGGCTGGGGCTACCACCAGCGGTGGCGTCGGTTTCGACTGCTGCGGTGTCGACACCGGAGGAGCAGAGACGGGTGCCTGCGAAATCTGTCGTGCTGGTGGCGGCGTCACCACTGTTTGGGTCGGGACGGCAACGGGCTCTGGAGGAGCCAGAATGGAAAGCGGTCTGGCAGCCGGTTGCGAAACCTTCTTGGGCACCCGCATCATTTTCACTCGTACTGGGGCGGGCTTTCTCTGTGACCACCCGTGCAGCAGGACAAACACAATCCATGCAAGGCAAAACGCCAAAAACGAGTTGAACAGCGCTGGAACTTTCAACTCACCTCTGCCGAGGTACGACGGAGACTGAGGGTCTCCATCCATCACCCTAGCCAGCAGCGGCACCAGTAAATTGCTGGTGAGAGAAGCAAGCAATCCCCAGATCCCCTCGGCCAGAATTACGGCAGCCACCAACTCAGCAACCCATCTAGCGGGGTTGAGGGTCGATGGGGGAGCGGAAGTCTGCTTTTCGTCCATATTTATATGATGCGTAAGCCTACGACGGAGATCGTGCCGCCCATTCGGGGCACCCGATGGGATTGTGAGTGATATGGGGATGTTTCAACAACGAACCGGAACAGAAGCGTCACTGTTCGGCTGGGCAACTCCGAAAATCGAATGTAAGCGCTACCGTCGCGTTCCGTTCGTCTAGCAACCGGTGCTGGATGTTTGGATCATTCACGTCTGCTCCAGGCAGGTGCTTTCGCAAGAATAGGTCGACGATTCGCATGTTATAGATTTGACCTGGTGTGAGGGCCAAGTCCGTCAACACTTGCGGGTCCGCGCCTATTATGTCGATGCTGCTTACGAAAAACTGCTTGCCTTCGTCGATGTCGACATCAAGTGAAATTGTCTGATCGTCATCGTTGATGGTGGCGTTAGGAACCGAGACGAAGTTGATGTAGCCCACCTGTCCGTAAGCTTTTCGCAGATTTTCGAGACCCTTCGCGATTGTCTCGCGGCTGAAGATGTCGCCGTCATTGATTCGGAACAGGTTGCGCAACGCCTTTGCGTTTGTGATTGCCTTGTTGTTCTTGAACGTGATCTCTCGCAAACGGTACCGCGGACCTTCCTCCACGTGAGCCGTGAGCGCGATCCGCTCACTGGCGGGATTGATGGTCAATACGCTCGCAAGGATACTTACCTCTACTTTGAAGTATCCACGATTCTGCCATTCACGTCTTAGCCTCTCCTGAGTTTCCTCTTTCACCTCGTCGAGGGAACCCGCATAGGTGCGCTGCGTGATGGCGTCCACTATTTGGTCTTGCTCAGAAACTGGTATCTGGAGAAAACCCGAGAAACCCATTGCGGCAATTGAAATCTCGGGTCCGCTGGAGGCGTGATCGTCCTTCGAGCGCACTGGGGTACAGAGCCTGGCCTTTTCCGTGTCGAGATTCAAGGAGAGAATTGCACTCTGCCCGCGAACCGACATCGACCAACCTGCGACACAGGCCAAAGCCAAAACAGATGCTCGCGCTACGCTGCGACACATGACGACATTAGACCAACGCGGACCGTTGTTGTAAACAGGCGATTGCGCTCATTGAGAATTGCTGGGCGCTTTGCTGGCGGTTGCTTTCCAAAAATAACCCAATGATTCCTGCTCAAATTCGGGGCAACCCTGATGCTTGAATGTGAGGAATCCGGCCCGACGGCTCAGAGGATTGCCGCAGACCCCAGTTATTTTGCGGCTACCGGGTGGAGCGAACCAGTTTCCGGGCGGGAGTTGCACTGGTTGAAGACCAGCGCCTTTCCACGGCGCACTGTTACGCCAACTATCACAATCTCAACTACTCGCGCTGTGGTTTAATGTCCCACATGAAGACTCTAATTGCTGGCTTCTTTCTGTTGATGAGCGGCATTGGTACCGCTCAGGACGTACATCCGAAACAGAAGAATGCGAACTCGCAGTGCGTCGCCGTCCTGAAGGTCGATTCCATGCGGTACGCGGACACAAAGGACGAGACACTTGATGCCCTAACGGTGTGTGATAACGGAAAAGTTTCGGCGTCTCACTTGTTCACGGTACCAGCCTTTGGGGCTGCTCAAGCGGAGCCGACAAAGTGGGACTACAGCGGCGAGATCGATAAGGATGCTCAGTCCGACCTCAAGAAAATCGTGCGACGAACGGATATTACTCGCCTACCTGAACGCGTCAACGCCATAAAGACTCCATCGCCGGTTGATGTTTTGATGCGCTTCACAATTCTTGATCAAGGCACTGAAAAAACCATAACCCTGCGCGTTCCCTCTATTGGCTGCGGAGAGGATCGACCGGAAATACCGAAAGCCGTCTTGGATTTGATCTGTGTCTTTACCGACCTGTACCAGCGTGCGAAAGTCGGCAATCCTCCGTCCCAAAAAAGCTGTGGATGCAAGTCCCTGCACGAAATGGCTGTCGTTCAAGACCCCGGAGTGCGATAACTGTCGAGAACAGGCGTTATCACTCATTGAGAACGGGCCGATCTGGTCATTGAGTGCTATCGGGATCTTACGACAACTGACAACTGCCTTCACCAGACCGCGTGCAGTTTAAACCAACTTGCCTTTGCACCTGGGGAAGGCTAGGGCAGCAGAGGATCAGAATATAGGCCAAGGGGCGAGACAAAAGACGGACGGCGCTGGCATTCTTCGTAGGCGCGAATGTGAGATTCCAGCCGCTGTCTGTGCAAGTCCACGACACGCTGGTAGAGGACGTTCTCCTCTGAGCATTCATGACCAGCGGGATCCTGCGAGCACGCTGCTTCCATGCTTCTCTTGGTCGCTTCCATATTTCTTCTTGCTGCCATCAGCTCCCCATCTGGATCGATGCTGCAATTCGCAAGGAAATTCGCGAACAAGACGCAACCACCGCCGCTCCAGTATTCGCCCGTCCGGCAAAGATTCCCTTGTGGCGAAGCCACGCAGGCGCCGTTTTTGCCGTAAGCTTGTCCCGCAGGACAGACAGGGCACGGGCCCTTCGCGCAGATTCTGCGCCGCAGATTGGCCTCGCTCTTTGGCTGGGGCTTGCTGAAGGGATGACGCAGAAACGAGAAAAACGTACGCTTCTCGGGCTGTGATGGGACGCGGGCGATGCCCCGCTCACGAATTGCGGGCGCGGCATTCGAACCCGACGTTTGATGGCTGGAGCGGTATGCCCTCGACCCTGGGCTTGCACTGTGCGTGGCCGAACCTCCGGACGAACTGCCCCCGCCCGAGTAGTTGCTGTGGGAACCGCCAGAACTTGAGGAACCGCCCGACCAGCCACCTCCGCCGGAAGAATGCTTAGATCGCTATCCTGCAGAATCCGTAGATCGGCACTCGCGGGATCGAGCCTTTTCATGTACCCGCCGCCGCCGCAATTGCTTTACTGGCCGCATCGTCATCGACTTTCAAGTAGGCGCCGGTCGAGCTGATGGACTCGTGCCCGAGGTAGGCTCGGACGTTCTCGATACCGGCCGATTGGATGGTTTGCATGGCGATCGAATGACGGAGAACGTGCGGGTGTCGATTGTGCGCCGGGATGCTGGCGGCCGCCGCGTGCTTCTGGACCAGGCCGCCAGAAGTGGCCCCTGGGATCCCTTGGAATGGGGGGAAGTTTCGGTTCGCCGTATCCGGTGGTATGCAGCCGGAAATGTGTGAGGCAACCCGGCGAACCGATGTTTGAGGCGAGCGTTCTCCCGAGCGCCCTTGGCTTTGATTTTTCTGCTTGGTCACGCTGTGGTCACAAAACCCGCGTTCTGAGCGGGTCTCCACGCCGTGAGGATTTGTGCTAAGTGATTGAAAATATGGTGGCCAGGGACGGAGTTGAACCGCCGACGCCAGCCTTTTCAGAACTCACATTTCCAGTGTTTCCAACAACTTCAATGGTTGCCGTGGGACTGCTAAACACTGGAAAATACGCGCAACACGGATGGATCGTGGGTGATTGCCGTGGGTGATTCTGCGACGCAAGTAAGGATTCGATCTGAAGACCTGCGAAATCTCGCTCCTGCCACACCACCTATGATTCCTGCCTTCCTTTCTGTTCAGGCGCTTCCTGAAACCTTACCGACTGCGTTCAGAAAACGTCTTGCGACTGGTATCTGCAAGTGGCAGATTCCAAGTGAGCTGATTTCTCGAAGACCAAATCCAACATGAGAGTCAACCGGCCCCGAATGTCAGGTCAAGCGTGTGAGGATTACTTCGCCGCGTTCATTATTTCCGGTTAGCCCGTCGTTCGGGAGGACCGGTCGACTGACCGGCGCTGATTTCCCAGAAGAGGACTTCGGGCCCGGAATAATCTCGGTTTTGCCCCAAACGACGGTCAATAGTGTCGTCGGTGTGACGGAAGGCGACGACCTCATTCAGGAAATTTTCGAGTATCTCAACAGCCCAACTGGTCCGAAGAATTTGAAAAATTCTAGGGGGAACCAACTCATGAGCGCGCTTTTGACGTATATGGGGAACGTCAAGAAGGATGCCACAACGATTGCTGGTCTACCGTAACTAGGCCGTGACCGCGTCACATTGTTACTGCTGCCGATCCCAGCTTGCTGGCGGAGAGCCGGACGTTCTCGCCGCGCACCAAGAGCAGCGTGAGAATAAAAACAATCAGGAATCCCGGCAGATTGAAGTAGGCGCCCGTCCACTGCCTGGAGGCCCAGACGGGACTCGCCCATTTGTCCGGCAAGTTGAGACCGAACGCCGCGAATTGCGCCTTCGTGTAACCGGGCCATTGTGAATCGAATCTCGCCAACTCGCCCGCGCGCGAGGACAGATTCTTATTTCCAGGATGTAGACACCAGGGCTTATTCATAGTGGCCGCGACCGGATCAGCGGACACACTATCGAAGACCAGAAGTTGCTGACAGATTCATATGCCCGTTAACCGACCAAGTGGATTACTTCCGCTTAGCCCGTCGCTCGGGAGGAATCTCAGGGATTGTCAGCGGCAAACTTCCCCCAAGCCGACTTCTGGGGAATTTGAAAAAGCGGCAGCCACCAGAAACGATAGACTGCTAGCAGGCCAGCCCAGTCCGTGAGTTCGTTCAGATAAGAAAATCCGTCATGAGGACAAGGAGATCGCATGTCTACAAAGTGGAATAACGATGGAACCTTTCACCTCGGAATCAATATGGCAGGTGCTGTCTCTGCGGGAGCCTACACTGCGGGCGTGCTCGATTTCCTGACCGAGGCCTTGGAACAATGGTACGCGGCGAAGGCCTCGCCGAATCCAACCGTCCCGCTCCACGACATCTGCATCGACGTTTTCAGCGGAGCGTCCGCCGGGGGCATGTGCGCGGCGATCTCGGCGGTCATGCTGCAAGGCCCATTCCAGCATATTCAAAATCCGACAGACCCCTCCGTCGAAGGCACGACAAACCGCTTTTACGAGAGCTGGGTCAACAAAATCGACATCGAACCGCTTCTCGGAGTGGCCGACTTGCAGGATGGAGGCCCGGTCGTATCGTTACTGGATTCGAACATCATCGATGAGATTGCCGACTATGCTCTGGCTCCGGTAGCTTCGCCGGCGCCGCGGCCTTATCTGGCGGACGCACTTACGCTGTTTCTTACATTGACGAACGTGCGCGGCGTGCCTTACTCGCTGAACGGCGAGGCCACGGGATCGGCCGAGGAGGACATCGCCTACTACGCCGACCGGCTGCAGTTCGAGACGGTGCAGGGCACGGACCGGCCGCAGTCGAGTTCCGCCAAACCGCTCCCGCTGGGATCGGATCTTGGATCCAACGCGGGCGCGTGGCCACTGCTCAAAGAAGCGGCCAAGGCGACCGGGGCCTTCCCGCTCTTTCTGGCTCCACGCAAGCTGGAGCGTAGCGCGGCGGACTATTATGACTCGCCGTGGCAACCGATCTCGAGCGACGTGACGATCCCGGCTCCGCCGCACTGGACGCTCAAGAAAAGCGACACCTTCACGACGCTCAATATCGACGGGGGCGTCACCGATAACGACCCGTTCCAGTTGGCGCACGACTTCCTCGCCATCCATAACCCGATGGCGCGGCGAGATCCGAAAACCGGTGAGCTGCGCAATCCTCCGGACGCCGACAATGCCAACTGCGCTGTGCTCACGGTGGCTCCCTTTCCTGCTGAAGATCTCTACAATCCAAATTACAACTTCGGCAAGAACAGTTCGGTGTCCGGTATGCTGCCGAATCTCCTGACGGTGTTGCTTTCGCAATCGCGCTTCCAGGGCGAAACGCTGGCCGCGGTGATGAGCGGAACGTCTTACAGCCGCTTCGTGCTGGCTCCCTCGGACACTGACAATCCCAACGATAACGCGCTGCAATGCGGTTTGCTCGGCGCTTTCGGCGGCTTTTTCGAGCGCGGTTTTCGCGCCCATGATTACCAGCTCGGCCGGCGGAACTGTCAGAAGTTCCTGAAAGACCACTTCCGTCTGGCGACGAAAAATCCCATCATTGCCAGCGGCCTCGGCAAGTTCGATGCGGCAGGGCTGGCGGCGGTGATCAAGGCATTTGACCCGGGGAACACTGGTTACATTCCCATCATCCCGGTCTGCGGAACGGCCGTCGCCGAGGTTATGGCTCCGGCACGCGCGACGATCAGCCCCAGCCGGGTCGACGAGATCCTCGACTCGATCGTGGGCCGGCTCCGCGCGGTGACGAAGCCTCTGCTCGAGAGCGCTATCGGAGCTGGACTTAAGGACTTGGCTGCCAGAACGGCGATCGACGGAATCATCTCGACATGGGGTAAGGCTAAGCTCAGAGACTTGCTGCAGCAGGAACTCAAGGAAGTGATCGAGGGATGAGCGCGAAACCCCATCTCCAGAGTAGAACCATGAACAACGAGCGAACGCGCGTCACACAGTGGGAGAAGCGAGCCCGACGACCTTGAAGAGTCCTACAAGCGGACTTCTGGCCCCGCGTCTGGAGGCGACATTTCGTTTTGTTACGCCCGCGTCGGGTTCGCGGTGTAAACTATCTGCTGTCTCATGCCCGCGAAAGTCGACTAGCAGGCTGCTGAAAAAGGAACCAAAGTAGTAATTTGAGCCGTTTCGACGAACGAAGAATCAACAAGTTACAGCTCGTTCTCGAACCAAGTTTGCTATTGAAACCGAGTTTTTCAGCAGCCTGCTAGAGATTACTGCTCTGTGTCACGGCGCCATAACGCCAGTGAGATTCGGACCTTGGACTTCTTCATACGCGACTCTCTTAGGTTCGTTCCACGGGAACGGAGAGAAGGGCACAGCTGGGCACAACGCATACCGTACAACGAGGTACTCCCCGGTATGATCCTTCTTGCTGATCATCCAGAACCGTCCCCCCGGTTCGTCGTGCAGTCCAATTCCGGCAGGCCGAAGATGTCCGATTAAGAGCAGCTTGATGAACCGGCTTCCATTGAAGTTCATGCACCATAATCCAGACTTACGGCAAAGCGCAGTTTCAAGTTTGAAATCTAGGTGTATAAAAGCGTCACTGCGCTCATCAGGGGATGATATAGAAGGAGAGACGCCATGGGAATTACTGTTCATCACAAACCAGCAGATACTACAGTCCTGTGGAACATTCACGTTTGGCAAGCTGCCTGGGACGGTAACAACGTCTGGGATACGAAGGGAACATCTATTGATTGTTGAATAATATAGTGACATTTCTAGCTGGGTATGCTATCGTCGGCCCATGGGAAATCCGGCGGGAGTGCGGCGAGATTTTCAGGCACTGGAGCAGCGACGCTTGCGGGCGGCGCGGTT
>Ga0208688_1000609_pt1 | contig 18879 bp, 10 predicted proteins | sample June2015DPH_6_15_FD_184696 | JGI IMG/M metagenome (GOLD analysis project Ga0208688, IMG submission 184696) | Peatland microbial communities from SPRUCE experiment site at the Marcell Experimental Forest, Minnesota, USA - June2015DPH_6_150... | ecosystem: Environmental > Terrestrial > Soil >... | reverse complement strand
GACGGAATCGCCAGTGACGTTTTGCGCGGCTGCCGGTTTCTCAGCAACCGCAGCGGTTGTAGGCGCTGTGAGTTTGACTTCTTCCTTCGCTGCCGCCGGGGTTGCAGCCAAGTCGGGACGCTTCTCAAACACGAACTGGATGACGCGCGCCAACGTGGGATAGTCGCGCAGCTTAAGGTTCTCGTCGCGCGGAATGTTATATTCCGCTCGGATGGCCGCGAACATCTCCGCCTGTTTGACGGTGTCGACGCCGAGGTCCGCTTCGAGGTCGAGATCCAAATCCAGCATGTCTTTCGGATAACCGGTCTTCTCTACCACCAGCGCGAGAATGCGTTCCTTGACGGAATCGCCAGTGACGTTTTGCGCGGCTGCCGGTTTCTCAGCAACCGCAGCGGTTGTAGGCGCTGTGAGTTTGACTTCTTCCTTCGCTGCCGCCGGGGTTGCAGCCAAGTCGGGACGCTTCTCATACACGAAACGGATGACGTGCGCCAACGTGGGATAATCGCGCAGCCTGCGGTTCTCGTCACGCGGAATGCTGTAGATCTCGCGAATGGAGGCAAAGACCTCCGCCTGCTTAACTGTGTCGACGCCCAGATCCGCTTCGAGATCGAGATCCAGATCGAGCATGTCCACCGGATAACCGGTTTTCTCGGCTACCAGAGCCAGCACTCTCTCTTTCACCGGATCGCCCTTGAGATCGCCCTTTGCCGCTGGTCGTGGCGGCGCGGAAGGAGCGGGAGCCACAGCGGCGACTTGAACTTTGGATGCCGGTTCAGCGACTGCGACGGGCGGCGGAGGCGCCGGTTTCGTGGTGACGACTGACGTCGGTGGTGGTGCTTGCGTTGTGGGGGTAGGAGCCGTCGTTTTTGCTGGCGCCGTTCGCAATTCCCTAGCAACTTCGGCGACCCGCGCTGCTACCCCTTGATCTCGCACGCGCAGCGTGCGGTGGACGACTTCCAGATCGGCGACTGGACGGCCCGCGATGCTACTCAGCCAGGTACTCCAGGCGGTGGCATCGGCGATGCGGTAGGCATAGCCCAGAGCGTTCGGGCTGGGACGGATACCGTCTTTCGTCTTGATCCAATGCAACAGCATCATGCTGATCTGCGAACCGAACCCCGCTCCCAGGTGTATGGCGTACTCGACGGGATAGCTACCGCCTTTCGACAGGTTCAACGGTCCCAGCTCCGGATCAACTTCCTTAAAGTTGGCAACTGGGGGCACGCAGCCGGTTTCCAGCGCCTTGACGGCGACGACATCTTCGATGCCTGTGCCCATGGCGTGACCGGTGAAGCCCTTGGTGTTGGCGATCACGATGCGATCCGCGACGTCGCCGAAGACGCGACGCAGCGCGTGGATCTCGGCGGAGGCACTGCCGCCGCGCGCCGGGGTATAGGTTTCATGGGAAACGAAAACCGTCTGTGGCGCTATCTGGTGACGCGAAATGCCGCTGCCCGCTTCGGCTTTGGTCACAAGGGTCTCCATCACTAGGCCGATGTGCTGGACATCGAGACGAGTGCCGTGGAAAGCGCTGTTGCCGGTCACGGTGCTCAACACCTCGCAGATGGGCTGTATTCCACGTTCACGCGCGGCGTCGGCGCTCTCCACCACCAGAGCTGCGGCGCCCATGCCGATAATCATGCCGTGCCGCCGGCGGTCGAAGGGAATGGCGGCGTCTGCAACCACTTCGTCGGTGGCTGCCGCTCCAGTGGCCAGGAAACCAGCGCCCATCCAATCGATCAGATGATCGGAGGTGACGTCGTCGGCCGAGACGACGATCACCCGGTTGCAGCGCCCGGCATGGATCCAGTCCTGCGCCAGCGACACCGCCTGCGTGGTGCTCGCGCAAGCAGAGTTGATTTGGGTGTTGGGGCCGCGGGCACCGATGAATTCAGCAAACTGCGAATGTCCCATGGACAAGACTCGGAGCAAGAAGCGCCGGTTGAAGACATACGGTTCTTTGTCGATGGCGACGCGCAACTCGTCGATGCGCCGGTTTATCTCCTGCACCAGATTGGAATGACCGTTCCCTTCGACCGCCCCGGCGAGCAGGCCTTCGAGCACGGTTAACTGCTCGCGGCGTTCGTGGTCCGCGTAATAGCGCGCCATCTCATCCGCGAACGAGTCCATCCCGGGGAAGGCGGACGCAAGAATCACACCGGTATCGTCGCGCAAAGCGTCGGGCAATCCCCAGCGCTCCGGTAATTGCGTGCCTTTGGTCGTGGTTTTATAGCGCATGACCAGCGGGATGCCGGCGTCGCGCAATGCGTCGATGCCCGCGGCGATCGCCAGTTGGGTGACACGGTCGAGGGCGGCTACGCGTTCGGACGAAATTCCGAATTCATCTTTCAGATTAAACGCGCCTCCGCGGCCCGCCAGCTTGATGACGTCCGCGACATCAGTGAGGGTCTCAAACCGTGCGCCGTTCTCACTCTTCACCAGGCGCGTGATGTGTTTGTCGAGCATGGCCTGACGGAAGCCTGTGGGAATCAAATCGATAAACTGATCGCCCCGCAGAATGCGGCCAATGTTGCTATCGTCGAAAATGTGCTCGGTTCCAGGCAGGCCTAACGCCGCGCCCGTGATGACCACCGGGGCGGAGGTGGAGCGCCCATTCTGGCCGTGGTAGAGCTCGTAGCCGCGATCGAGAACATCGGCGAACAAACGGCCGAGCTCGTTGTAGTGATCGCCGTTCGACGGCCCGGTTTGCGTGCCAGAGGTGTTGGTTGGGGACGCTGCCACGGGAATCGGTTTAGACGTTTCCGACGAGGGAATAGCGGTCACGGTCGTTACCGCGGGTTCGGGCAAGGCTTCCGCGGTCCCGCGGCCGAGGCCCGCCGCATATAGACCGCACAGCGCCTGGTTGAACGCGGCGAGATCGCCGACTTTCGGATGATTGGTAAACAACGAAACCACATCGTTGTGGCCGCCGAGCACATCCTCGGCAAATCCTTGCAACGCCTTCTTCGGTCCAACTTCAACAAACATACGAGCGCCGGCATCGTACAGCGTGCGCAAGCCCTTAATAAACTGCACAGGAGAAGCGACCTGCTGCGTGAGAATGTCGAGCATCTGCGGCACGACGTCAGGTCCGGTGGGATAAAACTCGCCGTTTGTGTTCGCGACGATCGGCAAACGTGGCGATTGGAGATGCAGGCGCTCCAGAACTTGCCGCAGCGGCTTGCTGGCTCCCGCCACAATCGTTGTGTGGAAGGCGTGGCTGACAGGCAATGCAGACACGTCATAGCCAGCTTTTTGGAAGGCTTCCATGGCCTGCTCGACCGCTTTGCTCGCGCCACCGACAACCGCCTGATGGTTGCTGTTGAAGTTGGCAATCACGATGTTGCCGTTGATCGTCTTCAGGATGCGCTCGATTTCTTCAATCGGAGCAAACACCGCGGCCATGCGGCCGTTGTCGTCCATTGCCACCTGGGTCATTCCGCGGCCTCGAGCGCTGACCGCTTCCAGTGAGTCGACAAAGGGGAGGCCGCCGGCCGCGACCAGCGCTCCGTATTCGCCCAAGCTGTGTCCTATCGTGAAGTCGGGCTCAATGCCGTATGCGGCCAGGAGCCGGGTCAGCGCGAGGTCGATTGCCAGCACCGCGGGCTGAGTGATCTCGGTTTGGCGCAGATCGTCTTCGGCCTTGGCGACGGCGACGGCGTCGGCTTGGTCAACGAAGATAAATTCGCTGAGCGGCTTGCCTAGCAAGGGCGTCATCACGCGATCGGCTTCGGCAAAGGTTTCAGCCACAATCGGCTCCGTTGCCCGGATCAGTTGGAGCATGTTTGCGTACTGCGAGCCTTGACCGGTATACAGGAAGGCGACCTTGGGAGCGGGACCGTGACCCCGGAAGATGCCTTGTGCCCGCAGGACTTTCCACACTGCCGGCTGATTAGCCGCGAGCGCTTTGAGTGCATTGCCTGTTTTGTCAGCCAGTTCGGTGGCGTTGGAGTAGTCGATGGCCAGGCGCTCGGGCGCGCGCAGGTCGGATTCAGCCGGGGCAGTTGGTGCTGGTGCAAGGCCTGCTTTGGCGTCTTTCTCCACCGCGCGCAGACGCTCGATGAGCGCAGCTTCGGAAGCGGCGCCGATTACCAGTGCTCCGCGTAACGGAGCTTTGTAAGAAGAAGAGCGGGCAGTACCGGAAAAAGAAGTGCGGGAAACACTTTCCACATTCATAATTGGCTCTTTCACTTTCGGCGGTATCTCACTGACCACCACCGAGCGCTTGCCGTTTCCGTTCAGCCTGCCGGGAATGTATTCTTCGAGCACCGCGTGGAAATTGGTGCCGCCAAAACCAAAAGCGCTCAGACCGGCCCGGCGCACACCATCTTCTGGCATCGTCCATGGTTTCAGTTCGGTATTGACGTAAAGCGGAGAATGGGCAAAGTCGATGTTCGGATTGGGATGCTCGCAATGCACGCTCGGCGGCAGTACTTTGTCCCGAAGCGCCAGCGCGGCTTTCAGCAGTCCGGCAGCGCCGGCCGCTCCTTTAAGGTGCCCGAGGTTCGACTTGACCGAACCAAGCGCCACGGAGTGCGAGGGGAGATGAGAACTGCTGAGCACGTCGATCATGCTTTGCAATTCGACGACGTCGCCCACGGCGGTGGATGTGCCATGGCCCTCGATCAACGTCACAGTAGCCGGCGATAATCCGGCATTCTGCCAGGCGCGCTCGATGGCGAATTTTTGGCCAATCGGGTTGGGCGCGGTGATGCCCTTTCCCTTGCCGTCGCTCGATCCGGCTATGCCGCGCAGCACGGCGTAGATCTTGTCCCCGTCGCGCTCGGCATCGGCCAGACGCTTGAGCAGAAAGATAGCGGTGCCTTCGCCCATGACGAAGCCGTCGGCCCCTTCGGCGTAGGGACGAGTGCCGGTCGCCGACAGCGCGCCGATCTTGCAGAACTTGATATAGGTCGAGGCACCCATGTTCCGGTCAATGCCGCCGGTGACCGCGATGTCAAAATCGTTCGCCACTAATCCCTCGGCCGCCGCGCTGATGGCCGCCATTGCCGATGCGCACGCCGCGTCCACAACGTAATTGGGGCCGTGAAAGTTGAAAACGTTCGCGATGCGGCCGGCAATGCAGTTGGCCAATTCGCCGGGCATGGTGTCTTCGGTTACATCGGGAATGCGCCTGGCCATCCGGTCGTGCAGCTCCCGCGTGAGGTCGTGGCGCAGCTTCTCTGGTAGCGCGGCGAAGCTGGCACAATCGGCCAGTTCATGCGCGTATTCCGGAAAGTACAGGCGCAGCGCGGTGAAATAATGTTTTTCGCCGGCCATAGCATTGCCAAGGATGACAGCCGTGCGATCATTGTCCAGCGGCCGCTTGGGATAGCCATAGTCTTCTAACGCTTCGCGTGTGCAAGCGATGGCCCATTTTTGCGACTCATCCATCGCATCGACCACACGCGGCGGGATAGCCAGGCGCCACTTCATGGGCTCCCACACATGCTCACGCACCCAGCCGCCGATTTTTGAGTAAGTCTTGTCCGGGGCGCTGTGATCGGGATCGTAGTAAAGCCCCGGGTCCCAGCGGTCGGGCGCAACCTCGCTGATGCTGTAGCGGCCGTCCTTCACATTTTTCCAGAATGCCTGTACATTCGGAGCATCGGGTAAAACGGCTCCAACTCCCACAATTGCTATGGCGCGATAAGAAGTGTTTTCCATGACGAGACTCCTCTAAAGATCCATCCTTAAACGCTACGCGGCCAGTTCCGTGCGCTTGGCCGCGCGGCCGTACAGTACGTCTGCTATGTAATCCAGGTCCGAAATAAGGCCCGACTGCGCGCGGTGAATGGCGGGCAATCCTAAACTCGTTTCAAAGCCAGCCATCTCGGCATCGCTGACGCCCCCGGCTCCGACCACCCAGCGCAAACCTTCTTCGGCCACCTTGAGCGCGGCGTCGCGGGCAAAAACTCGGCTGATCGCCGCCAGCGCCGTCGCATCGAAGCGCCGGTTCGCTTTTTCGTGGAGCTTGCCTTCAGACAAAAGCGCGGCGCGGCGGGACAAACTCCCCGCGCACTCGGCATAAGCGATTAACTCACCCAGGCGCAGGAGAATATGTTGATAGCGGGTCAGGCGCGCCACCCGCGCTTTTTCCATAACCTCAGCCAATGCGTGCAAAGCCAGCGCCGCGATATCGGCGCCCACGTTCGCATGGCGGGCGTGCAACGCTTCGAACTCTCGCGCCCGCTCGTGATAGTGCTGCCCGCGTGTTTTGAGATGATTCTGCCAACGGTCGCGGCTGATGGTCATCTCCATGATCTCGGACGTGCCTTCATAGATCGTGGTGATGCGAACGTCGCGGCTGATTTTCTCCACCATATATTCATGCGTGTAACCGTAGCCACCCAGAGCCTGGATGCTGGCCTCGGCGGCGGTATTGCCGGCTTCGGTTGCCATGTACTTGGCGATGGCGCCCTCGGTGTTCAGGCTTCCTTCGGCCCCGGCGTCGATGCGCTCCGCGGTTTCTTCGATGTAGGAGCGGGCTGCTTCGAGTCGCACCACGTTGGGCACGATCAGCTTGTGCGTGTATCCCTGCTTTTCCGAGAGCGGCGCCCCGGCTTGAATACGCTTGGTGGAATAAGGAATGGCCCGGTCGAGCGCGGACCATCCTGCGCCCAGGCCAAACGCTGCCACCATCAGGCGCGTATAACCGAACACGGCCTGCGCTTGATTCAACCCCTGGCCTTCCACGCCACCAACGAGCCGGTCGGCATCGACATAGACGTTGTCGAACGCCAGCGCTGCCGTGTTGCTGAGGCGGATGCCGTGCTTGTCTTCCGGCTCGTCGTGGGTGAAGCCCTTCGCGCCCTTTTCCACGATGAACCAACTCGGACCGCTGGGCGTGTTGGCCAAAACCGAGTAGGCATCAGCGATTCCACCGTTGCTGATCCATTGCTTGTTGCCGCTGATTTTGTAGCCGACGACGCGGCCGTTTTCGGTAACCGGGTCCGCTGTGGTGCGAAGCGATCCCAGATCACTGCCCGCTTCCGGCTCGGTGGCGCCGTAGGCGAACAAGATTCCTTCTTCCGCGATACGCGTCAGCCAGATCTTCTTTTGCTCCGGAGTGGCGCCGACCGTGATCGGATCGCTGCCCAGAAACGTGGCCAGCACGGCCGTGGCGACGCCCAAATCGATGCGCGCCATCTCTTCGCAGACGCAGTACACATCGAAGGTACCGCCGCCCATGCCCCCGAACTCCTCGGGAATGAACAGAAGTTGAATGCCCAGTTTGTCCGGGCTACACATGTGGCGGACAATATCGAGCGGACATTCATCGCGTTCATCAAGCTCCCGGAGCACCTCATCCGGCAGACGTTTCTTGGCGAAGTCCTTGAGCGACTTCAAACTTAACTTCAGGGTTTTGCTTGCGATCATGGGCGGTTCCTCACTTTGCTGCGACGCTGCGCATTTCACGGACTTTGTTGGTCAATTCCGGCAAGAACTCCAGGATGTCATCGACAATTCCGACATCTGCAACCTGGAATATCGGAGCCTTCGGGTTCTTGTTAATGGCGATCAGGAACGGACTGCCTTTGATGCCAGCCAGATGCTGGAAAGACCCACTGATGCCGCATGCCAGATAGACCTTGGGCTTGACGGTTTTTCCGGATGAGCCCACCTGACGTGACTTATCCATCCACTTGGCGTCGACCACGGGTCTCGAGCAGCTCACCGCCGCACCCAGGGCGTCAGCCAGTTCCTGCGCAATGGCCACATTGTCTTTTTCCTGGATGCCACGGCCGATGGAAACCAAAACGTTGTACTTGGTGATATCGACATCACCCGCCTCGGCGACGACCGTCTCCAGATAGCGCCGGCCCGATACCAGCCCGCCGACGTCGTTGGATTTGTCAACGACGACGCCGCTGACGGGAGCGCCCTCCACCGCCTTGAACGCGCCCGGACGTATCGTGACCACTGCGCCCGATGAGATGTCGCAACGAACGTGAGCGCTCACCTGTCCCCCAAATTCCTGGCGGACAACTTTGAGGCCGGCACCTTCAACCCCGGCGATATCCAACACGTCGGAAACGAAAGCTGAATCCATCTTGATGGAGAGACCCGGCGCCAGGTCGATTCCGAAATGCTCATGGGCAACCAACACAATGCTGTCGCTCGGCAGCACCTTGAGCAGGGCTTTCCGGACTAGTTCAGCATTGGGGTAGGCAAGAGCTTCGTTGGCGATCTTCCAAATCTCAGGGTAGGAAGCACCGAGGGTATTGCAGGCGGCATCCAGGTCCGCACCCCACCCGGTCAGAATCGCTGTCGGCGAAGCCACAGCATCGATCTTTCGCGCAGCGGCCGCTAGTTCAAGCGCAGAATCGGCAGCCACGCCACCTTTGTGCACGATGTAAGCGAAGATGCGAGCCATTATTTCAACCCTCCTTTGGCGATCACTAACTCCAGAACTTTGTCGATGTTCTCTTCCCGGCTGCCCTGCAGAATTTCGGCTCCCTTGCCCAGTGCGGGCACGAAGTAGTCCACCCGTTTCACTTTGGCGGCAGCTTCCCCCACAGCACCGGGGGGAATCCCAAGCTCCGATGTGCCGAAGGTTGGGATGGGCAATGACGCCACTTGCCGGATGCCTTTCATACCGACATAGCGTGGTTCATTGATGCCCGTCTGAATCGAGAGCACACAGGGAAGATCGATCTCGTTGATCTCTTTGTTGCCGCCTTCAATTTCCCGGCTGACTTTCAGCTTCTTGCCGTCCAGGATTTCAATGGAATTGACCAGAGAAGCAAACGGATAGTCGAGCAGCGCCGCCAGCATTCCGCCGACCTGAGCGCCCCCGTCCTCGGCCTGGATCCCCGTCAAAATCAGGTCGTAATGCCCCTTCTGCACGAAGGCTTTCAGGATGGAGGCGATGCCCCTGCCGTCTGATCCCCTGAAGGCCTCGTCCGTGATCAGCACGCCATGATTCGCGCCCATGGCCATCTCCCGGCGCAGGATCTCCTCGTCATCTTCGCCACCAACCGTGGCGACCGTGACGTTTCCTCCGACTCTGGCGACGATCTGAAGTGCCTCTTCGACCGCATAGTTGTCCGCTTCATTTATGGAATAGACCAACTCGTCGCGTTCGATGTCGTTCCCGGCGCTGTTGAGCTGAATCTCGTTTTCCGAAGTGTCAGGTACTCTTCTTGCGCAAACTAGAATTTCCACATTCACCTCCGCGAATCGTCCTTAGTTTCAATTTCATTCGAGCCTACTGGACGAAGCCGCCACACATTCTTTCGGCAGCCTGCTCTTCTTTCAGATCGGGACATCACGGGCAATTTGTTGGTCGACCAGTTCCGCCAGATCGATGGCGGTCATCTTTCCTTCCAGGCCCGCGACCTTAATCGCATCTTCTATATTCACCATGCAGAACGGGCAGGCGGTCACTATCACATTGGCTCCGGCTTCCGCCGCCATCTGCACTCTCTGCACGCCCATTCGCTGATCTTCTTTCGGTTCGTAGAACAACATCAGGCCACCACCACCGCAGCAGAACGAGCGGTCGCGAGACCGCGTCATTTCGACTCGCTTCAGGCCGGGAATCGCATCCAGCACATCTCGAGGGTCGTCGTAAATCTGGTTGTGCCGCCCCAAGTAGCAGGGATCATGGTAGGTGTAGACACTGTTCCCGTTTTCGATCGGATTGAACTTGATCTTGCCGGCTTTCACTTCTCTGGCGATCACCTGGCTGATATGCTCCACCGGCGGCACATCCTTGTAGTCATGTTTCAGGGCGTTGTAGGCGTGCGGGTCAGCCGTGACGATCCGCTGGACCCCGGACGCTCTGATGGCATCCACGTTGTGATCCCGCAAGGCCATGAACAGCGTCTCTTCGCCGAAGCGCCGGACTTCATGGCCGCTATCTCTTTCCGCCGCGCCCAGGATTCCGAAATTCTCTCCGACGTGGTTGAGGATCTTCGCCGTTGCGCGCCCGATCGACTGCATCCGGTCATCGTAGGAGGTGATGCTGTCGACAAAATACAAGGTGTCGGCGCTGTTGTTCTTGCCGAGGGTCTTGACCGGGCAGGTTTGCTGGAATTCTTTAGCGTTTGCCCAGTCGGCTTTTTTCTTCTCCATCTTGCCGTAGGGATTGCCCCGGCTTTCCAGCGCTTTCAGTGGCTTCTGCAGAGATTGGGGCACATTTCCGTCATCGACCATGCCTCGCCGCAAATCGACGATCTTGTCGATGTACTCGATCAGCAGCGGGCATTCTTCTTCGCAAGCGCCGCAGGTGGTGCACGACCAGATTTCGTCCGCGGAGTAAATACTGCCGATCAATGCCGCGCCGTTATTCGTCTCACCATTGTTTGTGCTTCCCAAAATTGGATAGCGCTTGAAGCTGTAATCTCTCGCCTTGATGGTGATGAATCGCGGCGACAATGGCCTGCCCACCGCAGTGGCCGGACAATTGTCGGAACATCGCCCGCAGTCAGCGCAGGAATAGAAATCGAGCATGTGTTTCCAGGTGAAGTCTTCGAACGTCTTCACTCCGAAGGATTTCACCTGATCCAGATGCTCATCGTTGACGCCCCATCGCACCGGCTTCAGAATTTCGCGGTCCAACTTTGCGAAGTAAATATTGAAGAGGGAGGTTTCCACATGGAACTGGATTCCAAAAGGCCGGTAGCATAGCAAGAAGTAAAAGGTCAGCTCATGGACAAGATAAGCGCCGAAGTAGAGTTTCCCGAGAGTGGACAAGGCAGTTGAGAGGAGAGCCTTCTGCAATATCCACGGGAGCGAAAACGCGGCCAAGGTCTCAACAGACGGGCCTGGCTGTGACTGCGCGGCGGCCCTAGCGGCCGCAAAGAGGCTGTCGGCCACCATCAGGATTGCGATCAACGACAGAAGGAAGATGGCGTCGGCCGTGTGCGCTTTGCCGTACCTTGCCGGTACCGCGTATCGCGCAGGTTTGAAAACCAGGCGGCGAATCACAGCGATCACCATGCAGAGGAAAACAATGGTGGCGGAGTAATCCGTAATGATGTCGTAGATAGGACCGGCTCTTCCCGAGAGGCCGGGCATGACGAAATTCTCGGAGACGCCGACTATCAGCACGGAGAAGGCGCGAATCGCCAGGACTATGAAGCCGGCAAAAATGAAAACATGGAGGATTCCCGCGAGCTTGTAGCGCGGATGCTTCCACTGGCCCAGCCAGAATTTCAGAACTCTTCCGAGCCGTATCAACGGGTGGTCAAAACGAAAATCGCGTTCGGCCCGAAGGAGCGGGACCATGCGCTTCGCAACAATGTAGGCAAAACACAGGACACCCAGAATATGAATAAGTAAGAACAGGACTCGGCCCGTGGCCAACGACGCGGCCAACGACAACGTCACTTGCGCTGCTGACTCTATACCTTCCACGTTCTCTACTCTCCGCTTGACGTTCCCTAGGCGATCAGCCGCGTCAAGACTTTTTCCTCCGTACCTGGGGGCCCCGGTGCTATTGCTGATTCGACCGAAGCGACAGGGCGAAGAAGAATGGATGCATGAACTGACGCCGGCGCACGCGCCGGTGTCGATGCAATCGACGCCTTCGCGCGCACCCTCTTCTCTTTCACTTTCTTTTTCTCTTCCTTTCGCGGGGGTCTGACCCCGGCGGCTTCTCGCAGCTCCGTGAAACTCAACTTCAGACAAGTTTCCAAACGCCGCAGATCCGGCGCTGCATGCACACATCCGCTGAACCCGAAATACGCCGTGCCGTCGTAAGTCAAGATGGCGCAGTTGAGCGCCATCTCGCCGCCGACCGGAACATAGGGATAGCAGTGCAGCATCTTGTTGCCGAGCACGTAGAGCGGATATTGCGGTCCCGGCACGTTGGTACAGACCATGTTGAAAGGCGTGAACGGCAACCGGTTCAGGATGTGGCCGGCAAGCGCCTGCGCGGAATTCGGGAACATGCCGAGCAAACCACCGGTCAAGCTCACCAATTCGGCGGTATGCGCGCGCTTGAGAAGCTCTGTTCTCCTATGGACGGCAGCAAGCAGTTTCCGAGGGTTGCGAATATCTAGAGGGATGGTGACCGGAACCAGGGAGATGCGGTTCCCCAAGTCACCCGGACCGTCGGTGCCCCGCAGATTGACCGGAACCATCATGCGGAGCAGTCGCCCTTTAACGCGGTCACCATGCAGTTCGAGGTAGCGCCGGATGGTCGCCGTCACCAGCGCGAGAATGACATCGTTTACGCTGGTCCCGCACGTTTGCCGTATGGCTTTGACTTCTGCCAGCGGAACGTCAGCCCAGGCGAATTTCTGGGGCCCGCGGTAGAGAACGTTGAACCGCAGCCGCTCTGTGGACACGGTGAGTTCCGGAAGTAGATGGGTGAACTCGTCCGTGGCCAGGTTCCCGCCATTTGCGACGGAGCGTTCCGCCATGCTCGATACGTCCGCCAGCGCGCCGAGAATTCCCTTGACGAATTCGGAATAGGAATCGACGCAGTCGTTGGTTAGCGAAGTCAAAACGTCACGAGGCGGTGGCACTCGGAGCCGACGCTTTCGTCTGGGCAGAGGAGGAGCCACTGGACTCGCGTCCATGAGCGCATTCATGATCCCAACCCCGGCGATGCCATCGGCGAGGCAGTGATGCAGGCGGAAAATGAGCCCGCTGCGATTACCTTTCAGCCCATGCACCACGGTCAGGTCCCATAGAGGGTGCTGCCGGTCCATCACTGTGCTCAGAATTTTCCCCGCAAACGTCTTCAGCTCTGCGTCGGAACCATGCTTGAGCGTCACTTCGCGTACGTGCCTGCGGATGTCGAAGGTTGGGTCGTATTCCCAACTTGGAAGGCCAATATTAAGGAGCGGGGGTACCACACGCTTTAGGTAGCGGGGAATAAGCGGCAGCTTCGACTCGACGAACTGAACGAAAGCCTCGGAAGGGATCTCAGCCTCAAAAACGCAGACACAGGCTACGTTGAGGGGCATGCCCTCGCGTTCCAGATGGAGGAAAACGGCGTCCCCCCAGGAAAGGCGGTCACCCTGATGATTGTTCTGCATGCCAGCTCTCCTACTTCAGTTGCCGAACTTCAGTTGCCACACATCGCGCCTCTCAACTCACGAAGGAAAATCGCGACGCCAGCTTCACCAGTTTGAGCACTCTGTAGACACCGACGTGGACGCCGCGCAACACCACCTTGACGCCTTTGTTGTCAGCCATGCCCGCGAACGCTTCCATCGCTTTGAGCGCACTCGCATCGATCCGGAGCACGGCAGAGAAATCCAAAACCACTTCGCCCTCGGCGCTGTCCAGTTTGTCACCGGCCTCTTGCAACACCTGGACAACTCGCTCTTCATCAATCTTGAGACACACGGCGAACATTGCCATAAGCACCACCATCCGCTACGCGGTTTGTCGCTGAGGTACACTCGCCACCTTCGCTAAACCTCGCCCCTGATAGGCCTTCCAAAACAGCTCAGCCAATTCGCTTATCAGTGGCATACGAGGGTTCGACCGCCAAGACGGATCGTCAAATGCAAGCCTGGTCAGATCCGGCATTGCCCGCTCGAATTCCTCCCTCGAGATTCCCAGGTCGGCGATCGAACGCGGGAAGCCCAATTGGTCGAGTAACTGTTCCGTCGCCGTCACCAGGTTCTTCACCTTTTCCTCAATCGTGTTTCCGCCCAGACCCAGCAAGCCCGCGACCGTGGCGTACTTCTTGTGGGCGAGATACCCCTTCTGGTACGGCGACGGCACGAACTTGGTCGGCACGGACGCGTTATAGGCAATGACGTGCGGCAGCATGAGCGCGTTGGCCCGGCCGTGCGCCACGCCGAAGCGTGCTCCGAAAGCATGCGCCAGCGCGTGATTCACGCCTACCGACGCGTTGGCAAATGCCATCGCCGCAATGCAGGCGGCATTGTGCATCATCGAGCGTGCCTCTTCATCCCTAGGTTGCTCGTAAGCGATAGGCAGATACTTGAATGCCATAAGAATCGCCTGCATTGCGTTGGAGTCGGTATAAGCCGAAGCGTAGCTGGACACAACAGCTTCGAGCGCATGGGTCAGGCAGTCGATGCCGGTATCCGCGGTAAGCCCCTTCGGCATAGACATCACAAATTGCGGATCAACGATGGCTACATCCGGGGTCAGCGAGTAGTCGGCCAGAGTCACTTTGCGCCCGCGCTCCTTGTCGGTCAGGACGGCAAAGGGAGTGACTTCGCTCCCCGTTCCACTGGTGGTGGAGATGGCAATCAGCCGCGCATGGTTCACTTTCTCGGTCGGGTACTGGATCACGCGTTTGCGCAGATCCAGAAAAGGCGCGGCCAGTTCTTCCAGGTCAGCGTCCGGCGACTCGTACTTGAGTTTCATGATCTTCGCCGCATCGATCACTGACCCGCCACCGAGTGCGATAATTTGGTCCGCTTTGTAGAAATTGAGCGCCTCCACGCCTTGCATGACCACCTTGACCTCGGGCTCCGCATCGGGAATGACCGAGACGTGGACGTGGGTTCCCTCCGGAATGTACCGCCGAACCAGGTCTACGTGGCCGATTTGCTCCAAAGACGGATTCGTAACGATGATGGTGGAGCGGGACTGGAACTGGCGTACATTCTCCACCGAGTTCAGGTTGAAATAGATCTGATTAGGAACTCGGAACCACATATGGGCTTGTGTCCTCCGAGCCAGACGCTTGATGTTGAGGTAGTGATAGATATTTATGTTATCCGTGGTGCTGTTGCCACCGCCGGTGCCACATCCGAAGGAAAATGTGGGCACCAGATCGTTGTAAACGGCGCCGAGCGCTCCGATGGAGCCGGGCGAGTTCACAATGATCCGCCCCGCGTTCATCACCTCACTGAACTTGCTGATGACCTCATCGTTACGCGAGAAAATGACTGCCGTGTGTCCCAGCCCGCCGGCATGGTTCACGTCGATACAAACCTTGAGCGCCTCGTCGACCGACTTCGCTCGATAGACCGAGAGCACCGGGAACAACTTCTCGACCGACAGGGGATGTTCGCGGCCTACGCCTTGAATCGGCGCAATCAGGAGTTTAGTGTCCGGTCTCACGGAAAGACCGGCAAAACGGGCGATATCGGTAGCCTTTTGCCCGACTGCCATGGGTTGCATAAACCCGGTCTTAGGATCGATTACCGTGCGCGCTAGCAGTTCCGTTTCTTTCTCATCGCAGATATGCGTGCCCAGCTCCGCAAATTTCTTCAGCACGACGTCATAAATCTCATCGTCGATCACCACCGTTTGCTCTGAGGCACAGATGGTTCCGTTATCGAAGGTTTTGGAGAGAATGATGTCCACCACGGCCGTACTCAGATCCGCCGTTTTTTCCAAATAGGCCGGCGTGTTGCCCGACCCTACACCCAGAGCTGGTTTGCCGGAGCTATAGGCGGCTTTGACTGCACCCGGCCCGCCGGTGGCATCAATCAGGCTCACGTCCTTGTGCCGCATCAGGTAGGCGTTGTCCTGCAGGGTGTGTGATTCCAGACAGGTAAAAACCCCTTCGGGCGCGCCATGCTTCAGCGCGGTCTCATACATGATCTTCACGGCCTCGGAGCAACAATGCCAGGCCTGTGGATGGGGACTGAAAATGACCGCATTACGCGTCTTGATGGCCATGATGCACTTGAAGAGCACGGTGGACGTAGGGTTCGTGATCGGCGTGATTGAGAAGATGACCCCGATCGGTTCCGCCATCTCCACGAGGTTGCGCTCCGGAAACTCGCGAATGATGCCGACCGTACGTTTATCCTTGACGTAATTGTAGGTAAACTCCGTGGCGCACATGTTCTTGAGGACCTTGTCTTCCACGACACCGAGCTTGGTTTCCTCAACCGCCAGGCGAGCGAGATGTTGAGCTTGCTCCAGGCCAGCCAGGACCATCGGCTTGACGATGCGATCAACGTCCTCTTGGGTAAATTGGGTAAAGACGGCGGCGGCGGTTCTGGCTTGACTGACTAGTCTCTCCAGGTAGGCGATCCGTTCTTCACTGAGGTTTTCCGCGGCAAGTGGGATCTGAACCCGTTCCTCCACTACTTCACTCGTAATCATTGCTGCCCCCTGTAACTATCTTTCGGATTCCCTTGCCTGTGAAGAGCACGCTTACTTTATGTTCCCAGCTCTCGCGACCTGGAAGACCGGTAGTCTGATCGCTAGTAAAACTTTCCTGGTTCTATGCGTAGTCGATGGGATGCTTAGTCAGCCAGTGCTCATCGCGCACCCTGCTAATGTTCCTCAAAGCACTACCACCGGCGCTTGCAGTTAAACGGCGGCTTTCCCATGCGAACCCTGCACCCAGGCCGATGGCACCGCCCAGCAGACCGTATGCCAATGCTCTGCATATGGATTTCTGCCGATACCCTGGATAACTGCCCAACACGCCGATGCACGCCCCCAGGGCGGCGGGTTTCAAGGCGTTTCGAACTGACTCGCTAAGGAAAGGAGTCAGAGATTCTCCGTTGAGAAATGCTTCTCGACCGGAACGGGCTCCCTCTATTCCGAAATTGAAAAGCTTTCGCCCATAATCAGCATTCGATTTGGTCCACTCGCGTAACGCCATCGGTTTTCCTCGCTGTTGCTGTTTCGGATCCGTGATAAGTTCACTACTCGCGCTGGGGCTGAGGTGTAGACACACGTCACACTTCGTTGTGAGCTTGGTCACAACTGGGAACGTTAGCACTCCACGTGCCATTCGTCTGAGCAAGATTGCTCACAGCCCTTGCTACTCTCCGTCGCAAAAGGAGCGCGCTGTCTCTTATGTTCCCAGCTCTCGACCGTGGGGAGAATCCAGGAGCCTTCGGCCGTAATCAGCACTTGACGTCGACTACTTGCGTAAATCCATCGGCTCCTAACGGTCTATGACCGGGGGTACTAAAGCACATTACATCACTGAGCGCTGTGACGAGTCCGTGAGTTTCGTCACACCGCCTTGTGACGTGAGAAAGGGGCAACGTTCGTGCGGATGGATTGCGTTGAGCGGCTCAGTGCCAATCTTGCCGGTGGAGAGCCCGGGCGTATACACCCGGCGGGACGTGCGGGACGCCGGTCGCTCCGCCCTATGACGAATCAGGGGGTCGCGGCACCGGTCATTTCGGGCGAAGTCGAGAAGGGGGCACTCACACAACGGGAGTCAGCGAACTCCGTTCCCCGTAGCGATGCTATGCCACCGTGTATATGCCGGTTTCGATGATTCTCTGTGCGATTCGCCTGCCGTAGGGCCACAACATTGAACACTTCGTACCTACACAAGCGGCGCAAGATGGCCATCTGCGAACGCAGCATGTCGCTTTCGCTGGCGGCCACAACGACCATTCTTGCGGCGCTTTCGATTCTCTCGAGCGCGCCCGCCATATAAACGCGAATTATGGCGATGGCATTGGCTGCGCCCGCCTCGCCATTCCGCGTGGCCAGTTTCTGGGCATGCAGCACAGCTGACTCCCTGGCATAGGTTTCAATGGTCATGTTGGCGATCGCTCCTAGGATCTCCTGCTGGTCCTGGATCGCCTGCATGTACTTCTGGTGTGGCAAATCCGGCTGCGAACAAGGTAATTTTCTTAGCCGTCGCAATCAGTTTTCGCTCCTCGGCCAAGGGCCCTTCCGCGACGTCGTCGCTCGTGCCGGAGAGCACTTCGTCCATCAGCTTCTTGATGGCTGCCATCAAGGGAAGCTGCCCGGACATCGCCCGTTTCCGCAGAAACCAGTAATGAGGAGGCGGTTGATTTCGTTCGTGCCTTCGAAAATCCGATTGCTCCGGGCATCGCGGTAGGCGCGTTTGGCGGGGTACTCCTCTACGAACCTGTATCCGCCGTAGATTTGCATCATTTCATCCACCACATAATTGATGAACTCCGACCCCCATACCTTGAGGATCGAACACTCGACGGCGTACTCGTCGATCACCTTGCGGACCTCGGCCATGTCGCAGTGGGTATCGCCCAGTTGCTCGATGGACGCGTCCATCATGCCGACCGTGCGATAGGCCATGGCTTCGCCGGTGAAAATGCCCGCGGCCATGCTGGACCAGCTTCTCGCGAATCAACCCGAAATCGGCAATCACCTTCCCGAAGCTTTGCGCTGCTTCGCGTAGGCGATAGCACTGCCGATACAGTTGCGGACCCAGCCCACGCTTCCCGCACCCAGTTTGAAGCGGCCCACGTTCAGAACATTGAAGGCGATGTGATGGCCCTTGCCGCTTGGTAGGACTTGTTGCGGTAAGCGTAGCCATATTTCACCTCGATTGAATCTCGTTGAACGACGGTTTGTTTATCGAATGATTTCGAGCCAGCACCGTTAGGGAACTGCATTCTTCTGAGCAACCGCATATTTTTGCCGCAGCTCTCGTTTCAAAACCTTGCCCGTTCCACTTTTGGGCAAGCTTTCGACAAACTCGATCGAGCGCGGACACTTGTAATGCCCCAGCCGGGAGCGGCAGAACTCCAAGATGTCGTCCTCCCTGGCTTGTGATCCGGGCTTCAAGGTCACGAGCGCTTTCGGTACCTCGCCCCACTTCTCGTGAGGAACGGCAATCACGACTGCCTCGTACACGTCCGGGTGAGCACTGAGGACCTTTTCCACTTCCAGGGAAGATATGTTCTCGCCCCCGCTCACGATGATTTCTTTCTTGCGGTCGACAATTTGAACGTAGTTGTACCGATCCACAATGGCGACATCGCCGGTGTGAAACCAGCCACCTTCCATTGCGGTCGCCGTGGCCTCCGGCTGGCGCCAGTAGCCTTCCATGACGCCGTCGCCTCTCGCGACGATTTCGCCCATTACGGTGCCGTCGTGCGGTACCTCCGTCCCGTTGGGACTGAGCACTCGAAGTTCCACGCCGGGAATGGCAAAGCCGGTCATCGCCTGGCGGGCATAGCGTTGTTCTCCTTGTGAGGGGAGGTCCAATTTCATTGGCGATTTGGCGAGCGTGGG
>Ga0208688_1000596_pt1 | contig 19192 bp, 16 predicted proteins | sample June2015DPH_6_15_FD_184696 | JGI IMG/M metagenome (GOLD analysis project Ga0208688, IMG submission 184696) | Peatland microbial communities from SPRUCE experiment site at the Marcell Experimental Forest, Minnesota, USA - June2015DPH_6_150... | ecosystem: Environmental > Terrestrial > Soil >... | reverse complement strand
GAAGCCAACAGGTTCGGATACAAAGACATTGAGAATTTTGCCCAATTTTTTAGAGCTGAAGTGGAAAAATTAACCGACCAGGTTTACAGAGAAGAAATAATCTCGCCAGATAGAATTATTGAAATCATTCAAAAGCAGGGCAATGTCTCTAATCCCAGAGAATTCTTTGAACACTTGCATGAAGCAGGCAGTGCAATTAAGAAGAGTTTGTTGACAGAGGGAAAAAACCCACGCTCCTATGTCCATGCAATGGGCGATTTCCTGCTAAAATGGCTTGAAACCTTAGGCGACAACTCATACATAAACGTCGCAAGCCGCTATCTCAACAAAGAAAAAAATAAAACAGCAAAACTAGAAATTGTTGCGCTGGACCCATCGAAAATTACTGAACCTGTTTTCTCATCAACTTATGTTAACGTTATAATGTCTGGTACTCTTCAGCCGCTGGAAGCTTACGCACGAATAACAAAACTGCCACAAAGCACTGTGAAATGCATTGTGCCATCGCCGTTTCCAAAAGAACACGTATTCTCAGCCGTTTCCCTCGGCGTCACCACATCCATGGAAAAAAGAACCCCAGCCATGTACCAAACAATCATACAGCGGATAAACGAGGTAGTAGAGAATACTCCGACCAACACTGGAGTTTTCGCTGCATCATTTGAAGTACTAAACGCTTTGGTCTCCGAAGGCTTGGAGAATGCGCTGGAAAAACCGCTGTTTCATGAGCGAAGAGGTATGACTTCTAAAGCAAACGAGAAAATGGTCTCAGACTTCAAAGTATGCGGCGACAGAAACGGCGCCGTGTTCCTCGGTGTTCAAGGGGGAAGAACTTCGGAAGGCGTGGATTTTCCAGGCAACCAAATGAACTCCGTAATAGTCGTTGGTGTACCCTATGCAGAGCCGACGCCGAGGGTGAAAGCGCAGATTGATTATTATGAGAAATGTTTTCCAGGGCTTGGACGCGAATACGGTTATGTTTTGCCCGCTATGAAGAGAGCTTCTCAAGCCGCAGGCAGACCCATACGAACGCTGGATGACCGAGGCGCCATTGTCTTTTTAGACTACCGTTTTGCCACAAATTACTGCCGCAGTTTCCTGCCCTCATGGATTAGCAATTGTATGAAGATTTTACCTGACAGCAAAGGCGTTTTAGCTGGGGAAATAAGCAATTTCTTCAAAATTCAATCCTGAATTTCTCGAAGCTTATCATCTAACAAAACTTTTCCTATAACAATCCTTGACGGCTTAGCAGAAATTGCAGTTTGAACTTTTAACGCTTTTCTTACCTGATTAATTTCACGCAAGACACCGATTCCTAAAAATTTGCTCCGATATAACCCGACAAGTAATCCTTTTTCTGCATCTTCATTTTTCGGTAGAGCCGATTTTTCTTCAATTACCAATTGGCTAATGGGATAACACTGCAACTTTGCATCTTTCAAATACCTTGCGTAACTCATTTCTCGCAGGCTTTTGCGTTTTTCTGCGCTCCGCTGCTTAAGAGAAGCAGAGGGTTCTACTACAATTATAGGGGTTTTTTCTAGGTTAGCAATCAGAGGCGCAAGTTCATCCTCTACTTGAACGCCAACTGTAACGTCAGGGTTAAGCTCTTTGATTAATTGAGTTTTATATCTTACAGCAACATCGTCTGTAACCCAACCATCAGTATTAACCACCACAAAATCGACCGGTTTCTCCAAAATCTCAGCCTTCATAGCAGCTAAGCCTTCAATTGTTTTAGCTATTGCTAGTATCGGCGAGGTAACACCCACAAAAAAAGCGTTCTCCAATTTTAAATCGTACAATTCCCTCACCGGCTTGGAAGCTAAGGCGTAACCCACCGTGCCTGAGGGACCGATATCTGATTGACCTAAATCGCCATCTAAAACAGCTACTCTACATTTTTCGTTAACTAACTTGTTTACTAAGTAAGTGCAGAAACTGCTTTTTCCAGAATCAATTTTCCCCAAAAGCAAAACAATCACCGGCTTCTTCTGCACGCTCAAAACCGCTTCAAGAGGTTTATTCCACGACTCTGGAATTGTGCTGCCAGCAACTTCTTCAATGCTTGCGTTCGCTCCTAACGAAACGTCAAAAACTGCTTTTTCAAGGACAAAGAATGGCAGTCGCTTGCCTTCACGAACTAAAATTCTTGCGGTTTGTTTTACTTGGTAACCGAATACTTCAGCCTTGCCAGAAACAACCTGTACAGATGCTGGACCATCCACTAACAGTGTCCTATCGGATTCGACTGTTTGTTGCAATTGCCTTCCTCCTTTGAATAATATAGCCTGTTCTTCCAGCTATTTGTATGGCTGAAGAAATATGTCTAATTCCTCGGCTGCGCTTGTTCTCTTTTAAGGGTTTGTTGGTTCCTGCCTCGCCCACCACTTCAAGCGCTACTTCAGGCGGTAAAGCATCATCTAAGGCTTCGAGTAATTCCTTGTAGACTGGAACGCCATTCCCAATTTTAACAGAAACGCTAGTTAATGAAAAATTAACGTTTCTTATTGTCTTAATTATGCTGTTAATTACCTCTTGTGTGCTAAAGCAGTTACCTTCCTCAATAACTTTTCCATCGGCAATTACTGCCAGCCCAATTGCCTCACCTGGGTCAATGCCGATTACTATTTTTTCGTAGGCTTCTTTCCCTTGAAGTATTCTCTTTACTTCGTTAACTAAATTATCCAACTCACCTTCATTGTTGAAGATTAGTATTTTTTCATGCTTTACTAACTGCTTTTCCTTCTCAGTTGTCATAACCACTTTCACCTCGGCAGGCACTGGCTCACCTGGAACCAAACTTATGAAGGAGATATTTTGTTCTCTTAACTCGTTAACAATTAGAAAGTAGGCCTTTCCTTCGACTGTTGCCACCGCAACTTTTTCTTTCATAAAGCGACCTTAATAGTATACGTTTAAGTGCAAAACACAATACTAGTTTCAAGTTTATAATCCTTGACGTGCAAAAACATGATTAAAATCGAAACAGGCTGCAGATGCATCGACATCAACATTGGCGGAGGCATCTCACCCGAAAGCGTTGCCTTAATTTATGGTGAACCCGAAACTGGAAAAACAACGCTTGCAATACAATGCGCCGTCAGTTGCGCGTTGCAAAATTACAAGACTCTCTTTGTTGACTGCGACAACACTTTTTCCGCTAAAAGACTCTCTCAAGTTTCAGCAGACAGATTCGACGAAGTTGCCGAGCACATCATTTTAATTAAACCGAAGGATTTCAGGGAGCAAACGGCAGTTATAGAACGCATTCAAGATTACACCACAAAAAATTTTGGCTTAATAATAATTGACACCTTCACGTCTTTGTATGGCGCAAAAGTTGCTGATTTGTCTGGAAAAGCCTTCGGCGTAAACCGCGAGTTAAACAGGCAATTAGCTATTTTAGCGCAAACAGCAAAAATCCGAAAAATCCCCGTTATAATAACAAGCCAAGTGCGAAGCGTTTTCGATGAGCTGAATGTTAGTGTTGCGCCCGTTGCAACCAGAGTTTTAAAATTCTGGGCTGACACAATAATCGCTGTGAAACCTACCGATTATCCTCAAACAATCAAGGCGGTTCTTGAAAAAACACGGGAAAACAAGCAAGAAGTTACCTGTTATGTACAAATAGGTGAAACCGGAATAAGAGATGCTAAATTCCACGAATGATGGTTAGCCACATGGAAATAACACTGTTAATCATAGAAGCCGTGAAATTTATTTTCCCAGCTTACTGCGCAAACGCCACGCCAGTGCTTGCTGGAGGAGGAACGCGGATGGATTTCGGAAAGAACTTTTACGACGGAAAACGCATTTTTGGAAATAACAAAACTTTCAGGGGCTTCTTCTTCGGTTGGGGTGTTGGTATCGGTGTGGGGTTAGTTGAAGGCTTGGTTTTTGGTTTTCAAAGTTACCCAGTATTGTTTAGTCTGCTTATTCCGTTGGGTGCCCTTTTGGGCGATTTGGCAGGTGCTTTTTTCAAGAGAAGATTAGGGATTGCCCCTGGTGGTTTACTTCCCATAGTTGATCAAGTTGACTTTGTCGTTGGCGCAGTCGTTTTTTCGATTCCTTTAGCCATGATAAGCTGGGAATTGGCAATTACAGTTTTACTGATCACTCCGCCTATCCACTTATTCACAAATTTCTTGGCATACAAAATGAAGTTAAAAAGTAACCCTTGGTGAAAGGGTTAACCTCCAGATGCCTTGAAAGAAATCGCACCTTCCAAGAATATGTATGCTAGAAGCAAAAATGTTACGCCTATGACTAGCATCATGTAAGCTTGCCTTGGCTTGTAAGCGCTCTTCGTACTTTGATAAATAATAAACAGACCGATAAAGCCAAGAGCATACAGTATCATCGAAACCACGGTGTCTGATATGAATTGTGAACTGAGACTTGGGTAGAGGAAATAGAATTTTCCATTATAGTAAGCTGAAGGGAGAGGATGACTAATCAGAGTAAACAAGCCACCGCCGAAAATAAACAAAGCATACGAAATTCCCACCACTGTAATTATAAGTGTTGAAGGCGCGGCTGTTGAGATTTTGCGGAACCATCGACTAAGCGAAAAGGACACAGATGAAGAACTTTTCTTTATTTTACTTGACATTTCCGTTCTCTTCCTTGATTAGGTACTTTGCTACTTCTTTAGCCCATTCTCCAGTTAATGAATTTTTCTGAATCTCAACTAAATATTCCATCCAAAGAGTATCTGATGCTTTCTTCCATACATCAAATTTATCGATAATATTTTGGTAAGCCTTTAAATGCAGCATACAAAAACCCTTTTCTTGGGCATCTTTACTGCATATTGTGCATTTCACTGGTTGCTCGCTCCTTTCGACGGGCAATTAGGATTTAGGCATAATTTCCAAGGCATCTTTCCTTTCATCCATACCCGTAATGTGGGCCAGCCACAGCTTTTGCAAGCGCTATCTAACGGTTTTACTGTGCCACTTTGAGGTAGCGGGAAGGTGACGTTGCATTTGCCTTCGAAATAGTTTGTGCAGCCAACAAAGCGCTTTCCTGTTTTTTTCGAGTGCAAAATCAATAGTTTTCCATCAGCGCATTTTGGGCATGCACCAACTATTCTTTCTTCCAGCCGAGCTTTTTTTAATGCTTGACTTAATTGTTTGCCTATAACTGATTCTTTTTCTTTAAGCTCCAATGTGACTGGCTTTAGGATTTCGATGACTTTTTGCAGAACAGTTTCTTTTGTTTCTTTTCCCTGCTGGATTTCATTCATTTTCTCCTCAAGTTTTCTTGTTAATTCAGGGGAGACAATGGTTGGACAATACTTTGCTAGGACTTCAGTAACTTCAAAGCCAAGGTCAGAAACGACAAGACTATCGGTCCCGTGAAGGTATTTGCGGTCATATAACGTTTGTATGGTTGCTGCCCTAGTCGCTTTGGTTCCTATTTCCTCTTTTTCCATTTTCAAAAGTAAACTGCGAGGGTTATACCTCGCTGGCGGTTTAGTGAAATTGTCCTTCAGAACTACTCCTTTAACAGCAATTTTTTGACCTTCAGTTAAGGGTGGCAAAGTTACATCTTTCAGCTGGACGTACGGTTCGTAAAATCGAAGCCAACCTTCACTTAACGTTCGTATTCCGTTTAGTTGAAAATGGTTTCCATTAATGCCTAATGTTACTTTCACGCTTTGACGAACTGCGGGCTCACCGAAAACAGCCATGAACCTGCAGACGATAAGATCAAAAATATTTCTTTCAGCAGTGCCAAGGGGTTTTTCAGACAGGTTTCCAGTCGGGTAAATGGCTGGATGCGCTGAGTCAGCTTTTTCTCCTTCATTTGGCTTCAATGCTGGTTTTGAGAGTAATTCAGCTACCTGTTTCGCGTAAGCAGGCACTTTACCCAGTTTTCTCAATATGGTTTCGTAGCCGATTGCTGGCGGAAGCTTTTGGCTGCTTGTCCGTGGATAAGAGATTAATGCGTCTAAGTACAGGTGCTGAGCGATGTTTGAAGTACGCATCGGCGTGTACCGGAAAATTCTGTAAGCTTCGCTTTGCAAAGAGCCCAAGTCGAAGGGTAACGGTGGGTTCTGCTCAAACTCTTTTACCGCTATTGTTTCTATTTGGCCTTCCTTAGTTTTGCAAGCATCAACTACTATCGTTGCTTCTTGCTTGCTTTCGAGGATTTTTTCATAATCAGCTTGGTAAGCTGTGCCGTTTATGTTTATTTTAGCGGTTATGCTCCAATAGGGAGTGGGCACGAAGCACTTTATGGTTTTTTCTCGGTCTTCCAGAAATTTGAGGGTTGGTCCTTGCACTCTGCCAGTGCTGAGTGTAGCGTATTGTCCGCTGCTGTTTTTCGCAGCCACTGTTAAGGCTCTAGACAGGTTTATGCCGTATAGCCAATCTACTTCATGCCTTGTCAATCCAGCTTCAACGAGAGCAAAATCCAAATGTGGCAATAGGTGAGCGTAGGATTCTTGCAGTTCTTCTTTTGTGAGTGTGGAATATTTCATGCGTTTGGCAGTTTCTTCTTTGCTGCCGCAAGCATACTTGAGTATACAGTAGCCTATGATGCTGCCTTCAATGTCGAAGTCGCAGGCGTCCACGAACTCTTCAGCGTTTTCTGCTAGTTTCGCAATTACTTTCAGCCAAATACGGATCTTTGATGCCCCTCGTTCGGCTAGGTATCTTGGAACCCATTGATAATCAAAAACTGGATAATCTCGTTTAGTTCTTTCCTTGCTTGCAACCGTGTATAAATGCCCAAGAGCTGGAACAACAACCATGTCGCCGTTCCTGTATGCTTGATAAAATGTAACGCCGCTATCAACTATTTTTTTGGCTTTTCCATAAACGTCCAAAGCCATCGCTATTCTGTTTGCGGCATCAGGTTTTTCAGTGATAATTAACGTGTATTTTCCCAAACGCTGTTAAACCACGCTTAAACATTCCAAATAATCTTTCTCTTAAAATAAGCTTTACAGTAACTCGCCAAACCTTGTTTCAGTTGCAGGTTAATCTTTTAAGCAACCAATAAATATGCCATAGGATGTTATTATCGGGGGATTTGGGATGCCACAACGTGTTATTTGCCATGGATGCAATCATATTTTATATGAAGGCATTGAGCTTAGACCGCCAGATGAAATTATTTCGCAAAATGGTGGAAAATGCCCAAAATGCAATAGAAAACTTTCATTGTTACCCATAGATGTTGAAGTTAAACCCATGAGTAAGCGTTGAAAGTTGGGTACACCCACAAAAGCTTTGATTTACCTATCAGAAGAGACTTATCGGGGAAAAACCGTCAAAACCGGAATGGTAAGTACCTAACCCGAAGCCATGCAACGCCTGTCCAAAACAGGGTTCATAGAAAAAAGAACTTGTTTAAAGTTAGTTTGCCCTTCAGGATTTCTGAAACTGTTTTGTGTCTGTTTTAGCGGAATTGAGAGAGTTTCTGGTTAAAAAGGGCTCTAAAGTTTAGTCCTTAGATTGTGGTGCACATAATAGACTACCTTAAACCCCCAAGGCCATTTTGATTCATTTTGGAAAGCCATAAATAAATGTCCATTGTGTATAAATTAAGATTAACAAGAAAAATAATTACACTCGCAATTAATGTGTGAAGAGATGGCTTAAAGTGGGGGAAGGAATTAAGGAACGACTCAGTAACCGCCTGGCACCTTTCAGTCGATTACGCATCCAAGTAAGCCACGGCTCAATAATAGCATACTCCGCGTTAGCTCTAATACTCTTTGTTGCCTTTACCATCCGCATTTTACCGCTACGCTGGGAAAATCTTTCCGGAGGAACATCGTTTCTTAACGAGTTTGACCCCTACTACCAATTCAGCATAACCCAGCACATGGTAAATAACGGTCTGCTTTCACCTTATTGGCCGACAGGTTGGGTTAACATGCAAAAGTGGTATCCTTTTGGACTTGACATGACTAATGCTTTGCCAGCACTACCTATGACAGCAGCAGTACTCTATGATATTACCCAAGTATTTGGCGCAAATATTGATTTAATGACATTTTGCGCAATACTACCTGCCATCATAGGCATGATTGATTGTCTAATATTATACTTCGTAGGCAAAGATTATGGTGGAAAAGCAGTAGGCTTATTCGCCGCGCTATTCTTGGCGTTAGCACCATCATTTCTACAAAGAAGCTCTCTTGGATTCTTCGACACAGAAGTCCCAGGTGTACTTGGACTTATTTTGTTCATGTTCCTGTTTCTAAGGTCGATTGACAATAATAGGTCTTTACGTTCATCCATATTGTACTCCTTAGGCGCTGGCGCTGCTATAGCATATTTCATAACAGGCTGGGGTACATCATACTACATGCTTGACTTGACCGCGCTATTTGCTTTTGTAATGGTTATATTGAAAAGGTATAATCAACGGCTTTTGGTTAGTTACAGCATAACCTTTGGTCTAGGATTAGCTATTGCAACAAAGGTTCCATATATTGGACTTCACTATGTATTTGACGGTGCAGTAGTTCCGGTCGCTGGAGTATTCATTGTACTTATAGTTGCAGAAATTTTACGGAATAACATATCCATTAGAACCAAGGTTCTACTAGCCATCTCGTCACTAGTTGTAATTGTTGGCGGTTTTGGTGGACTTTGGCTAACTGGATTTCTTGGTGGCATTGCTGGAAAATTCAATACAGTTTTAGACCCCTTCATCCGAGCTACTTCGCCTCTTATTGATTCAGTTGCGGAACAGAGAATTTCAGCTTGGGGAAACATATACATTGAACTAGGTATAGGTATATTGTTCTTCCTTGTCGGCTTATACTTTACATTAAGGAATCCTACAAACAGAAACGTTTTCCTGTTGCTTTTCGCTGTAACAGCACTTTACTTCGCCTCTTCAATGATACGCTTACTAGTCATCTTTGCACCAGCCTTCGCCATCATAGCAGGAATTGGTATTCTGAGCTTAATAAAACCATTTTACACTTTGCTACAGGAATCTCCACGTGTTATCGCAAAAACAAAACATAGAATAGCACGCGTAAGCAAGGAATACAGCGGTGTCGCAGTCTTCCTGATATTCATTATTCTGGTAACCAACTTAGCCTTCTCACCACAAACTGGCGGAATGCCAAGAGCCATCGACCAAGCTTTCGTACCAACAGCAATTAGCGATTCAAGCCTTCCACTAGGCGGTGCAAGTCTCACCCAACCAGTAGACGCATGGCTTAACGCGATAAGTTGGCTAAAAAATAACGCTCACTCAACAGATGTGGTAGTTGCTTGGTGGGACTACGGTAACTGGTTAGCTGACCTTGGAAACGTAACGTCTTTTGCAGATAACACTACAGTAAATAGCACACAAATCGAAAACCTAGGCTTAATATTCATGGGCAACGAAAACCAGTCAATGCAAATGCTAGGTAGTTATAATGACTATAATAATCCTGGACGCGTCAATTACATCCTCGTCTTCACTGTCCTCCAAATAGGCCAGTCAAGCAGCGGCAGCTCATCATACATTGCATATCCAGCCGGATATGGAGACGAAGGAAAATGGGTGTGGATGGCAAGAATTTCAGGAGAAGCCAAGAATAGGCTAATACAAGAAGGCTACATGAATGCAGCAACAGCATGGACTAATGAAACAACATTTGGCAATACTAGTTCAACAACTAATCGGTGGCAATGGAACGACCAAGGAGAGAACTGTACTGTATACGAATTGATGAACTATGCGGAAGTACAATATTGCAACACGTTGAGTGCGGCAGGAATCAGCATTTCGCCAGATGCAACAACTACAACGCCAACATACTTTAAAGAAGCTTACTTCGCCGGCTTAGAAACATCACCAGGCCAATACGGCGGACTAGTACCGATAGTAGCTATCTACCAAATCGACTGGCCAGCATACTACGCAGCGACAGGCACAACAGGCACAGGCTAAAATATTAGAAGCAAGGAAGCGACGGAGTGTTTCCAAAGGTTCCAGATCAGCATAAAGTTAATCAACCTTTAATCCCAAACGGCTTCGGCGTACTTTACGTCCTATTCACCACTGTTTACCTTTTTCTTCTCTATTTCTCAGGATTCATAAAAAATCCAGCAGACGCATCAGCACCTATTTCGGCACCATTAACCTTAGCCGCATGCGTTCTTTTCGGCGGCTTTATGGGCTTACTTGATGACTGGATGGACCTAAAATGGCGCTACAAAGCATTCATGCCCTTAATCGCCGTATTACCCCTCATATATTTCGCGCTTGCAAATCCATCAACCAGAACATCCATATCGCTACCGCTTGTAGGCACAATACAGTTCGGTTCAATATACTTCTACGTGATTATTCCCTTAATCGTTATGATAGTTACAAACACTGTAAACCAACTGGGCGGATTGAACGGTTTAGAAACAATATGCCCAGCCATAGTTATCATAGGATTAATGGCTCTATCACCATCATACATTCTAATGCTCGGACCCTTAATGTTCTGGCTAATTTTGGCCTATTTCAATTTTAAAGGCAAAATTTTCGTGGGCAACTCAGGCTCCTTTGCCATTGGAATGACTATAGCCTCATTTACCATAATTTCGGATTTAAAATTGAGCCTGCTAGTTTCAATTCTGCCTTACATTTTCAATTCATCAATTGTATTGCTGTCTGTTTTCTTTGTTCGCAAAAAAGCCAGAGTTATCTTTGATGGGAAAAAGCTTTCATCTGATCATAGAAGGAGCCTAATCACAGTGATAACTTACCATCGGCCATTAACTGAGCGCCAAGTAGTTGCAATAATATCTTTGATAGTTGCATTTTTCACGTTACTAGGCATTCTTATTCAACTGCTATCGTAATTATTCAACTGCTATAATTACGCAAGAAACCTTTCAAGTTTCGTTAAGCCAATAATTTCATCAAAACTTAAGCCTAAAGCATCCAGAACTTGGTCGAAAGTAGAATGCAAATAAGCAATGTACTTGTCAACATCAACCTCGTTTTTTGATGTTAACTCAACTGGTTTCACGTGCGGGTCCCTTATAACTTTAACGAAACTAATCAAATCGCCTGCTCTTAGCTCCTTTCCGCTGTCTCTTAGAATTTTTGCAGCTTTAACATGCTGAGGAGTGGTTTTCGTGTACCGTTCAAGTTCTTCGCCTAAAACCACGTGAAACGCAAGCTCGTTAATGCTTTCCCATTCTCTTCTTTTAAGTATAGTATAGCGTTCGCGAATTATTTCAGCTATGTCTTTTTTTGCTTTTTCGAAGTCTTCGGGGTTCTTAACTTTTGCAAGCCTCTCTTTCATTTGGTTAAAAGCATTTTTTATGAAAATTGGGATGTGTTTTTTCTTGCCTGTTAAGCCTTTAACGTCAACTGAGCCGTCTTCTAAAACTCCAAGATAATTTTTTTTGCGAGAGCTAAAGACCGCGTACCTGTAGATTTTGTCAACGTCGATGCCCATGTTTAATTCATGTTCTGTGTAGCGGACTAATTCTTCCACTTGCTCTTTAGAAGGGTTTTTCAGGAATAGGCTGTCTGTGTCTCCGTAGAGAACCTGTATGCCTAGCACTTCCGCGTGCTTGAGTATTTGGGTTATAGAGTACCTGCCGATGGCTGCTGTGGCTTCTGCTACTGGTGGACAATACAGGTCGAAGCTGTCGGCGCCGAAGACCCCGTAGCTGGCGTTCAAAATAACTTTAAGCGCTCCCTGAGTGATGTTGTACCAGCTTCTGAGTTCAGCCGGTAAGGTTTTGTCTTTGGAGCGCTGCTTATACCATTTCACACGTAAATCTCTTAACGAGCCAATGAGCAAACTTTCTAACGCCCGCTTCTTAGTGCACACCCAATGCGGTGTGTCCGGTATCAAGTGGCTTCTGCATTCTGGATGTGGGCATAGGATTGATTGGTAGCCGAGGTTCCAAACTTTAATTATTGACGGGTATAGGCTTGGAAAGTCCATGACGGCAACGTTAAAGTGAACGCCTGGAGTGGGTTCAACGACCATAGCGCCTTTGTATTTTTTGCCTTTTATTATGGCTGTAGTGGCGGTTTTGCCTTTTTTTGTAAGAATGTCTTCAGCGTTCGGTATTAGCATGTTTCTTTTTCGGTGTTCACGGTGCATGAAGTTTCGTATCCAGCGGCTTACGCCTTGGCGGCTTACGTCCTCCATTGGCATACTGCTGATTCTGGCTAGGACCAGGATTAACTTCATTGCTGAGTCGTCTTCGAAACTGGTCAGTTTGTAAGCGATTTCTGAGTCGCGCAGGCAGTACTGCGCTAGTTCAGTGTATGTTAAGTCTCCGAAAGTTTTTTCCAAATGGATTTTTTCTACTCCTATTAACGCGTTGCCTACGTCGTCGAGAGTTACGTCGCGGTAGCGGTTGTTGAAGGCGTAGATTTGCACTGACCTGTTGAAGAAGAACTTGTATAGGTCAATGTGGACGCCGTATTTTAGTAGGCAGACGCGTTTGCCTATTTCTATCGGAATCTCATTTCTGCTAAAGCCTAAGTTCATTGCTCGGTGGCTAAGGTAGCGAAGGTCAAAGTCGTCGCCGTTGAAAGTTAAAATGAACGGGTATTCCCAGAGAACATCGAATGTTTTCCTAATCAGGTCTTCCTCGGTTTCGCAATACTCCACCTTTATGTCCGCGGCTAAGTGCTGGCTGCCTTCTCGCACGCCTTCACGTTTAAGAACTAATACTTTTTTCTCGCCGTCTGAACTGTAAACCGACACGGCGATTACTGGGCATGCTGCTTCCCGTGGATCAGGCATTCTTGTGGATATTGGCGCGTAAACTTCTATGTCTATGGCTGCCCTGCGGAACTTCGGCGCAGGATACTCGAGAAGTTTTGCCCACATTTCAGCATATTCGCGTTCTTCATCGGTGGCTTCTTTGAAGAGCAGTTTTATTTTGTTTAGGTTTTCTGTGGCTTCTTCAAGCACTTTAGGAACAAGATTGCCGTTTTTAACTTCGTATATCATTCCTGGCAGAAGTTGACGGTCGTAAATGTAAGATTGATAATATTTTATTTTTGATTCCCAGACCTTGATGTCTTCTCGCGCAACTGGCACGTCGGAGACTTTGGGGAAGTCCTCTGGGATTATGTCTCTTATTGTGCCTTGGGGTCTGCCGCCTATGGCTAATGGGTCACCCGCAACTATTTTTGTAACTTTAACGTTCTGGTTAAGTAAGGGGTCAAATTTTTCTTGTAGTTCAAAATGGTCGAAGCCTTCATGGTTAATTAAACGGTCGATTTTTTCCAGTTCGTACGGTGACAGGTTTGTGAGGCAGTAGGGTTTGTGTCCGGTGTTATCGTACCAGAAGTAGATTTTTCCTGATTCTGGCTCATAAAGTTTTATTACGGCTTTCTTTTGGCGTCCATCGTAGGATGCTGAAACAAAATATGATGGTGGCAGATTTTCAGGTGCTACTGGTGGAAACGTGCGACGTTTCTTTTCCTGTTTTTTTTCTTCAGCCGCAACTGCAGGTGGTGGCGCTTGATAGGCTTCCGCTTTTGCTTCTTGCTTTTTTTCGGGTTTGCTCTCTTTCCTATAGTAGAAGTCTAAACTTTGCTGCGCCATTCCCCTTTTAACCCTAGCCTCTTCTATGGTGTACACCGACTAAAATCTTTACTTACTAAAATCCAATGATTTACATGTCACTCTTTAGCTTTGAGGGAATGAAGATTTAGCAAAATTGGAAAAGTTGAAAAGAAAACAAGACTTTAATGTATTCCCTGATGGTATTCCTCATGCACAGTCCTTATGTGTTGCTCATGCATCATGTGAAGGTGGCTCTCAACTGATTTTTTATCGTTGAAAATTTGACCGCATTCAGGGCACATGTACCGTCCTTGTTCAGCCTTGCTTTTATTCGACATGCTCAAGAATTCACCTCCAATTTGAATCAAAATTTCAAAAGTGATTTTAAAATAAGGGGCGGTGTTTTCAAAGATTCTGGAAGTTGTTATTTGTTTTATTCTTGTTCGTGTTCTTTTCCTTCGCGTATTAATTCGCGGACTCGTGGACCGCCCCTTGCGCCGCCTCTTCTACCTGCTTCGCTTACAGACATTTTACCTTTTTCCGTTTCTTCTCTGTTTTGCCTTCTTGACAAACCTGTCACCTCCATTTTTTGGAGCACGGTTTTAGAACACAACGAACTAGCATGAATGAATTGTTCATAAAGATATGTGGCTGTGCGTAGGCAGTAACAGCCGCGGTTTGAATTCTTATTTAGAACCGTTGCATCTTGTTTCAGGAGTGAAAGTAATTGCTGAAGGATGCCTGGACAATCGCCATTGAAACCCTAAGCTGGATGGAAATGCAAAAACTAAGCGAACGCTTAGCCTTGGCAAGAACCGTTAAGCAGCTCAGCGCAAACAACCCGAACGCGATACGCTATGCTTACGGGTTAGTGGTTGAGACTACACGGCGCAAAAACCTCATAGACAAATTTGTCAACACAGTAGTTGCGCCTAAAAAAATCAGCGAATACAATTTGGGCATCCAATCTTTCCTTCGCTTGTATGTTTACCAAACTCGCGTTGCCAAGAAGTGGGCTAAAATTAACCTTCAAGAAGCGGAGCACATCGCCGGCTTGGGCAGGGCTATTTTAGGCTGGCAAACACTGCTAGAAGTTGAGCCGTTTTTGGGCTTTTTGCTTACACACCCGTTGGAACCGATTTTGAAGGCAGCAGGTGATGAGCAACGAGTGAGCCTGCAAACTTTTCATCCGTCATGGTTCGTCCGGTACTGTTACAGGCTTTTTGGGCGTAATGAAGCTGTTGCCTTTTTGGAGGGAAGTGTAAACCCGCCGCCCACGTACATCCGAGTGAATAATTTGGCGGCAACAGAAGAGGCAATTGTGCAAAAACTTGAAGCAGAAGGTGCTAAACTCCAAAAAACTGAATCGCTAAAATATACTTATAGAATTGTTGAGTTGAAGCAGCCGTTAAACACTTTGCCCAGCTACAAGGAAGGCTTATTCTACATCCAAGATAAAGCAAGCTGCTTCGCCGCAGAAGCCGCAGACCCCAAGCCGGGCAACACGGTTTTTGATGTTTGCGCTGCACCAGGCGCTAAAACGACGTATTTGGCTCAGCTTATGCAGAATAATGGCGCTATTTACTCGGTTGATTTCTCAAATAGAAGAATGAAAGTGTGGAAAAAAGAAACCGCCCGCATGGGAGCCAAAATTGCTGAGCCAATAATTGCCGATGTCTGCGCCCCTTTGCCCTTCAACACGCAAGCGGACTTGGTGATTTTGGACCCGCCATGCACAAGCACAGGCGTCTTCGCCAAGCAACCCTCAGCCAAATGGCGCCTCAGACCAAAGTCGATTGAGAAAATGGCGGCTATCCAGTGGAAAATGATAAACAGTTGCGCCGAAAAAGTCGCTGCAGGTGGAGCATTAACTTATTCTACATGTAGCATAACCGTGGAAGAAAACGAAATGATAATTGAGCGGTTTTTGAAGTGGCATCCAGAATTCTCTTTAACAGAAATTACGCCGAAAATGGGCTTGCCCGGAATGCGAGGATTAACAAAATGCCAACGGCTTTATCCGCATATTCACCAGTGCAACGGCTTCTTCATAGCTAAATTACAAAAGGAATAGCCTGAGAAATTAGAGCAATATTCTTAATATTTAGATTTCTTCGCCAAATCCCGTTGCTATCTTGTCTATAATTGTCGGTTGAATATGTCCCCCAAAACCTTCTACCTTGGATAACAAATCATTTAGTTCTTCAATTGGGATAAATTTACAGAAATCATTTAGCCCAATTTTACGAAAAGTTGGACGTGTTAACTCATTCCCTACTTTGTCTTGTCGCTCCCTCGGCGCCACAATATACAATTTAACGTTAAGAGCGGGCACTACTGATAGAAGATCAGACATCCTAAGGATACCAGAATAAATTGATGTAGTGGTTTCAACCTCAAAAGCGCAGACTGGAGAGTTCTGTTTAATCCATATTATATCTATGAGTGAAATCTTACGTGTTGCTTCATCGTTCAATCCTAGATTCGGTAGTTGCTTTAGGCACTCATCCCCTAAAGTCTTACCATGGAACGAGCGGTTTCTATCATTTGATGCGACCCATACTGAGCAACCGGTTATCCTTCCAAGTTTAATTAAGGCATTCTGTGCCTTAGAATGAGCAGAATCTTCCTCTGCTGTAAATCTCTCTAAAGTAGGTTCAGTTTCTACTTTAAAGCGCACCTTTTTTGCTCTTTTTACTACCGAGTTATTTTTCCTTTCTTGTTCTGCTTCTTGGAGTAACTGTTCAAGGTTTAATTCAGTTTGAACAATATTATTAGGGCGAGAGGTAAACATACTGATTATTTTCTCGGCTTCTGAATTGGTAATAATTTGTTGGTTAAGTATTCCCCACCCATAACTATTTCCCCACTTAGAAACCAAGATGTCACGTATATCACCAAGAATTGGAATTCTTTCACCCTTTGCTAAAATTTGCCGAAATTTGATTGGAATACGGTAGGGAAAAACATCATTGTCCCATACTCTTTCGTTGGATTGAAAGGGTGCTCCAGATACTTCCGCATATCCAGATAGAGCCTTGTCAACAGTAAAAACAAGATAATCGCCTTTTTGCCAGTCTTTGAAACGAGCAGAGCGGCTACCCCACAAGGAATGCTTCAAACAACTCAGGAACTGACATTCATCAACTTTAGTGATTCGTAAACGCAATGTTTACCACTATAGTCCATTCACATCGTTTTATGTAAAAGCCTTGTGGTCTCTTACTTGGCCTAAGTTGTACCAAAATCGCCAAGCGTTCTCTGCGGCGTTTCTTTGGTGAACAGTGGGTAGGTTATTTTTGTTCCATCCACATGCGCCATCTCGTTAAGCTGATGGTTGATAAGGCTAGTTGCACTTATGATATGCTCCACTTTAACATGCCTAACCACGAGCGCGTCAGAGATGAGGCTTCGGTGGCACCGCCAGGGCAAAGCTTCAGCACACATCAACACCAAACAGTTCTCCCGTGCGAGCGCGATGATTTTTAGCAAGTTATCTGTGAACTCTTTGGTTTGCATGTAATCAGCGTAGCCCCTGAAGCTGCTGTTTCGCCATGCCAAGTTTACGGAGTCATGTTTTGGTCGGCGTAAGCCGCCGATGTCGGGCATGTGAATGTACTTTATTCCATATTTTTTGAGGCTACTTGGCAGGGGTTCCTTGTTAAACTGCGGATTATGCCTGCTACGAGGAACGGAACGCACATCCAACACCAAAGTCACATCGTAAGCTTCGAGCAACTCAACGAACTCGTCGAGCGTTCTTGTGGAGTGCCCGATTGTGAGAATAGTTAGTTTTGGTTCTTTAGCCAAAACACCAGCCTTCAGCATCACCAACTATGCTGTGATATAATATATGAATCCAACACATCCTCATAGCCCGATAATGCTCTCTATTGGAGCAGGAATTCCACTATTGTTAGCCTTTTTGCCCTATGCTGAGGCTACTTGACGCACTTGCTTGATTTCCTGCTGCTGTTTTGGTTGCTTATCTTTTGCGTAGCCTTGGCGTTTCAATTCTTGATTTACATCTATGTCTGCAATTGCCATAGCAGCTTTGCTTAGATATTGTACTATGGGGCTTTCTTTGTTGGTTTGGTACATTTCTGCGTTGCCTACCGTCCGAGTGCGCTTTATCATACCATGCCCCTCTAGGTAGGGAATTGCACGTGCTACTGTTCGTATGCTTACTTGTGCATTTTCGGCTATATCGGTTTTTGAGTAGTCCCACTGGTCGTATAGAATGAAGAAATCTATTAATCGTGCCATTGATGAACCGAATAAGCGTTCGAGAGGTCCTGAGTCTTCTTGTGCAAGCTTCTTTGGCAAGTTAATTTCTCCAAGTTAATATACAGTTGGTTTTATTTTAAGAATTATCTTTGTCCAACTTAATGGACTTCTTTGTCGAAGAGTTTTGACAAAACCAAAAAGCTGGGGATGGAATTAAACCATGCTTTAAATGGGGCATAAACTGTCTCGATTGTTAGAACCTAAACTATTTTTTTCTTGATTTTTCCAGTTGGCAAAGCATTTCAAACATTACTTTTGCTGCCACTGCTGCTGATACTCCTTGGTCGTAAATTGGCGCAATCTCCAGCACGTCAAAGCCTATCACGCGTTTATCGCATAATGCGCAAACAAGGTCCAAAAGCGCGGTTGTGCTGATTCCTTCAGGCTCAGGGTTCTGCACTGCAGGAGCAAACGCTGGATCAAGCACGTCCATGTCCACCGTCAAATACAGGTTCTCGTAAGGCAAAAGCTTCTCTCTCAACTGTTCAGCAATCAATAGTGAACCTTGTTTGATGATTTGCTGAGAAGTGAAAAATTCCACTCCAGCCTTCTTTGCATAAGCCAGTTCTTCCTTGCATGCTGAGCGTGTGCCAACCTCAACGATTTTCGCCGGCTTAACTTCCTCGCTAATTAGCTGCATAAACGTTGTATGAGACAGAGTTGAACCCAAAAATTCGCAACGTAAATCCAAATGTGCATCAAAGCTTACAATCGCTGTTTTCGCTGCCCTATCGCCTAAACCCTTCACAATCCCGAGCGTAATCGTGTGCTCTCCACCCAAAGCCACAGGCATCTTGCCAGCCGCAAGAATATCCTCAACCACAAGCCTGGTCATATCAACCGTTTTCTGCGCGTCCGTAGACACATGCAAGTCACCAGCATCATACAACGCTAAATCCTCAACATCCAACCCGCTGCGGAAACTGTACGTTTCAATATTCAAAGATGCTTGCCTAATCGCGTTTGGCCCAAACCTTGCACCCGTCCGATACGTGCTTGTTGCATCAAACGGCACACCAAAAATAACGTACTTTGCTTTCTCAAACGGCTTTTGTAATCCGCTGAAAACGTTCGTTTGCGAAGTGAACAGTTCAAGATAACTCATACTGTAATTTCAAGCCTCTTCTGTTCTGGTATTCCCTTAAGCTTGCTCTAAACTCTTTCGCCAACCCTGATGCATTAAATTTATTAATTCAACCCCTACTGCATAGGGTAAAGGCGAACACAAGTGTCCTTAGCAACCAAACTAAAAACAATCAACCGCATAGAATTGGCATCAATAGCTTTCTACGCCATCGCTGGAATAATCCTTTTGGCATTTCTGCCCCTAACTAGTTTTGCGCCGCAGCTCGGATTACTCGGAATCCTCAGTTTAATAACAGCCTATGGTCT
>Ga0208688_1000591_pt1 | contig 19285 bp, 17 predicted proteins | sample June2015DPH_6_15_FD_184696 | JGI IMG/M metagenome (GOLD analysis project Ga0208688, IMG submission 184696) | Peatland microbial communities from SPRUCE experiment site at the Marcell Experimental Forest, Minnesota, USA - June2015DPH_6_150... | ecosystem: Environmental > Terrestrial > Soil >... | reverse complement strand
GGATAGTGACTGGCAGTGAAATGTTTTCGGCAACTGTCCTGTTGGGTTCGTATCTGCCTAAGGATGGGTTAGCTGCTGCAAGTATTGCAGTTCTAGCGTTTAATGTGGCGACAATACCTCCTTTTGCAACTGAAACCGTGTGCTGTTCCATGGCTTCGTGTATTGCGACTCGATCTTCTGGGCGCATTTTGTCCATTTCGTCGATGCATGCGATTCCTTTGTCGGCTAGTACGAGTGCGCCTGCTTCAAGGGTCATGCTTCCGCCTTTTTCTCTTACTACTGCAGCGGTTAAGCCTGCGGCGGTTGTTCCTCTTCCTGACGTGTATAACCCTCTTGGCGCTATTCTGGCTACGTATTGGAGGAGTTGTGATTTGGCTGTGCCTGGGTCACCGATTAGGAGAGCGTTCATTTCTCCTCTTATGTTTATGTCTGGGAGGCTTTTTGATACTCCGCCGAAGAGCAAATACATTATTGCTTCTTTGATGTGTTCGTAGCCGAAGATTGATGGCGCTATTGACTGTATGATTTTCCTGTGTACCCATGGGTCTTTTGAGAGTGCAAGGATTTTTTCTTCTTCTTCAGGTGTGGGTGGCGAGGTTTCTGGTTCTTTACCTAAGACCTCTATTGAGTTAGCGTCTAGTTGGAGTATGAATGTTCTGAGTTTTCCCATTCCCATCAGTGAAGGGGCGAAAGCGCGCACTATGCCAACTATGGAAATGTGGTCTCCTGGTCTTGCAACATCAACTATGTCGTCGCCGACAAGTTTGACGCTTAATGTACGTGGTAATTGCCCTGGAGGTAAATCTTCAGGCTTTTCCTGTAGCCGAAGGTCTTGTGAGTCTATGAATATGGATTCTTCTTGGACAAATTCGAATGGTCCATCTCTTCCACAGTCAGGAGCTTGGCATATGGCTGGTGCTTTTAGGAATTGTCCTGTTTGTTCAACTTGATTCATGGTTCCGCAGCGTTTGCATTTGAAGGCTGCTTGCAGAACCATTGGTCGGACGGGTGTGGCTCTGACAATTATGCCTTCAACCATGACTAGTTTTGCCATTTGTCTTGAGCCGAGTTTTCTGAGTTGTTCTTTGCCGAGGAGTTTTACGATTCTGACTATGACTTTTTCTATTTTTTCCGCGTATTCTGCGTCTTCGATGCGCAGTTGTTCGTAGGCTCCTTTGCCTGCATGCTGCAAGTATTCTTCTGGCTTGTTGAGTAATAGTTCAGCGAGTGCTTGGTCGAATCCGTAAAGTTCTACAAAATCAATTACTATTGAGTTTTTTCCTGTGATGGCTAACTGAGCGATTCTTTGGCGGTACTTTTCTTTCTTAAAAAACTCTTGAAAAAGTTGTTGCGGATCTACTGTTATTTCCTTAGCCATCGTTACTTATCTCCTTCATTTTCTAGTATGTTTGTTTTCCACCGGGAGATTAATTTGACTAGTTGCTCGTAAAGGATTTTTTCTTCGCTTGTGAGTTTTTTTAGAACTTGATCAGTTTGACTTGGTCCAGCGGATAAGGAAACTATTTTTTTGAGCCTTGAATTTACTATGTCTTTGGCTAAATGCTTGGTTTTCTCGTACTCGTTTATTTTTTCGGGCTGTTTTGATATTTCTTCTTTTATTGTGGCTAGGTAGCGTCTAAGTTTAGGGTAAAAATCCTCTGGCAGCTCAGAAATTTGACCTGGGATTTGTACGCCTTCTTTCCATTGCACCTTAAACAGTTTGGTTGCATCCAAAACGTCGTCTTCTCGGAAATGAACCATTCCTGAATTCGCTAACTCTTTTGCCACCCAAAAATAAACTTCATACTCGTTTCCCTCATCAAAGGGACCAACCGTTAATCCAGCAAGCTTGATCTCAGGGCAGTTCCTGTTAGCCACAATCTTAACCAATGAGTTTTCAAAGCAGAAATCTAAAGTGCAAATTTTCGCTGCCAAATCCCTTTTCCCTCTCAAGCCCCGATTGTTTTCCCCTTTTGCGGGATTCAACAGATAATAACAAGAACAGTTTTAAGCGTTTGCACTAGAAAAAACAATCCTAAAGACTGCTTACACCTCTAGCGCTCAAATAAGAATATATCCTCTTTATGTAATCTCGATGCTTGTTGATTTTTCTTAATTACATGTTATTACGTGGGAGAGTTACGATTGAAAAAATTGTTCTGTGAGGGAACATGGAAGTTTTTGTGTTTATGGCCAGAGTCCTAGTGTTTTTATGGCATTAGCAACTCTTCCCACACCCAGCATTAACGCTCCAGTGCGCATGTCACTCTCTTCCTTCTCAGCAATAGCGACTACATCGTTGAATGCTTTGGTCATTTTGGCTTCAAGTTTTCTGTTGACTTTTTCCAGTGGCCATTGCTCGCGGGTTAAGTTTTGTACCCATTCAAAGTAGCTTACTGTTACGCCGCCTGAATTGGCGAGGATGTCTGGAATTAAGCAAATGTCTTTTTCGTACAATGCTTTATCGGCTTCAGGCGTGGTCGGTCCGTTTGCTGCTTCAGCGACCATTTTTGCTTTGATTTTGTCGACGTTCTTGCAGGTGATTTGGTTCTCCAGCGCCGCAGGAATAAGCACGTCGCAAGTTAATTCAAGTAGTTCCTCGTTAGTTATGTTCTTGCAGCCCTTGTAGTTCTGGACAGATTTGGTTTTTTCTTTATGCGCTAAAACATCCGTTGGGTTCAAGCCGTCTGCGCAGTAGATTCCTCCTGTGGAATCGCTAACGGCTATTATTTTGCAGCCTACTTCTTGCGCTGCCACTGCTGCATGGTAGCCGACATTGCCGAAGCCTTGAATGGCCACGGTGGCGTTTTTGAGTTTCAGATGGTTGTTTTCTGCGGCTTGTTTTACGCAGTGAATTACTCCTCTACCCGTGGCTTCCGTTCTACCCCAAGAACCTCCGATTTCGACTGGTTTGCCAGTGACGCTTTCAGGTATGCTGTAGCCTTTCATTTGGCTGTAAGTATCCATTATCCATGCCATGGTTTGCGCGTCAGTGTACATGTCTGGCGCAGGAATATCACGGTGTGGCCCCAAATACTCAAAGATTAGACTGACGTACCTTCTTGTTAATCGTTCAAGCTCGTGTTTGCTCATTTTTTTAGTATCAACGCACACGCCGCCTTTTGCTCCACCAAACGGTATGTTAGCGATGGCGCATTTCCAAGTCATCAACATTGCCAATGCGGTAACTTCGTCGAGAGTAATGTTCGGATAGTAGCGGATTCCGCCCTTGAATGGTCCACGCGCGTCCCAATGTTGAACTCGGATGCCGTTGAATACGCCCACGGTTCCGTTATCCATGCGGATGTCGATGCTGACAATGATGGAGCGTTTTGGCAAGCTGAGCATCTTATGTATGCCAGAATCTAACTGTAACTTTTTGGAAGCCAGTTTAAGTTGAGAAAGAGCGACAGTTAACGGTGTATGTTCTTCCGCCATAATACTTCCTTCTAATAAGATTGTTAATTAGGAATAGCTAGATAAGAATTGCCTTCGCGTTTTTTTGTGTGTTTGGTTGATGCTTTTGTATACAGAAGTTCGCCAGTAGTGCTCGGAGAGATCGGTCCTCCATTATATGGATAATTGGTATTCAACTATTGGTTAATTTTGGATTAAACAAGCTAAAAATTAGTTATAATTAAATCAAATCAAAAAAATATGAAAAAGAAAAGAAGTTTAATAGTCTAGGATTTTCTCGACTGCGTCTTTTTCAACTTCGTCGGCTAACGGGATACCTGTAACTTTGGTGGCTATTTCGCTTAGGCTCATCAGGTCGTTCCTGCTAAGCAGGTTAAGTTTCCATTTTCTGTTGCCAGCCATCAGCTGTTTCAATCCAACGCCAATTCTATCATTCAGATATGTGTATACGCCTATGCTTTCTGCTGGGATTTCGCTGAAGCGTTTGCTGTATTTTGATTTTAGTTCTGGTGTGGCTATGAAGAATTTCTCTGGCGTCGTGCCAAAGCGCTCTGCAAAGGTTTTGGGTAGTTTGCCTTCTTGTGAAAGTTGCTTAAAGTAGCTTGCTTTCATGGCTGCAGTGATTGGCGAGCGCCCCATCAAGACAGCCTTAACAAGTGGACCTTGCCCGAAGTTGCTCATGGCAATGGTTTTGAATATGGATGTTTCCTCTATGAAGCCGCCTGCCATGACAAGGTCTGGAACGTACTTGCCTTTCTTCTTCAGTATCTGTGCACAACGGAGCACGATGGCTTGCAGGTATATGGTTGGGATACTCATTTCATCCATCATTGGCACTGGACTCATGCCTGTTCCGCCGCCTGCACCGTCAAAGCTTAAAGCGTCGATTTTTGCTTCTGAAGCGAACTTCATAGTGTATGCTACTGCTGACGGCCTGTATGCGCCTGTTTTGAGGAACACTTTCTTTGCTCCTTGCTTGCGTAGCCATTCGATGTCCTCGATGAACGGTTTCTCTTTTGGAATACCAACTCTGCTATGGCGTTCGAAAGTTTGGAAGACACCTTCTTTGAATGCTTGCTGTGCCACTGGGTCTTCTGGGTCTGGAATGACAATGTAGCCTCGTTTCTTTAGCAGAATAGCTTTTTGCAGGTCTTTGAGGCGTACTTCGCCGCCGATGGCTTTGGCTCCTTGACCCCATTTGCGCTCAATAATATTAACCTCCAGCTTGGATAGGGCATAAGCGTCTATGCCTAGTTTTTGGTCTTCAACGTTAGTTTGAACGATTACGTCGCCGTATTTTCCATCCCAAAACTTCCTAAAAGAATCGACTCTGCGCTTGAGTTCTTTTGATTCTGTTACTTTCCCGTTAGTTATTTTGGCGTCAACATCCATTCCGCAGACATTTTCTCCGACAGTTATTGACACACCTGATAAGGCTGCGCCGATTGCTAGGGCGTCCCAGTTTAAGCGTGCAACGTCTGTTGAGCCGAAGGCGCCTGTCAGGATTGGTAGTTTAAGTGGCATTCCGCCGACGGTTGTTTCGATGTTAACATTTGGGAATATGGCGACTTCTGAGCTTTCTTTGATTCCTTGCGCATCGAAGAGTCCTGCTTGGATACTGAAGTGTGACCAGTCTAAGCCGAAGTTTTTGAGAGCTCCCGCGGTGCTTGAGCCGAATTGTGCTGGTTCCGGGTAGAGTGCTTCTCGTCCTCTGAAGGCTGAAAGGCCGATTTCGCACATGATTGGGCAGTCGCGGATGCATATTGGGCACATGCCGCTGATAGTGCTTGTGTCTTTAACTCGTGTGGTTGTTCCAACTGTTGATTTTCCGTTTAGGTATGAACCGTTTTTTTGTACACGTTCACTCATTTTCTCACTCTTCCTAGTTCCCGCTAAATGCTAAATTGTACACAGTACGATTGTTCAGTATTTAACATTATGCAATAGCATCTATATGCAAAAAAACGCTAATTATATGAAATAAATGTAACAACCGTTCAACGATATACGTGGTTAAAAAAACAAAAAACGCAACATTTAATTAATTATCAAAAGAAAGATTTTAGAATTTTTCAAGGTACTCTTCAAACTGCTTCCTATCCCTCAAACATTGAGGGCAAACACAACTGAACGGAAGATCTTTGGTGGTGCATAACTCATTGTATTTGCAGTCTGAACATGGGAAGTCTTTTCCACAGCGAGTACAGCTTTGGAGAAACACGACTTCACTGTTTAAAATACTGGCGATTGTATCGGTGAGTTTTTCAATATTGTTATAACTTTTTATGGAAAAGACGCCTTGCTCACGATTATAGTCCAAGCCCAAACGTATTAAGAGAATAAACTTTTCTTTTTCAACCCTCGGAAGCTTGAACGCCTTCTTACTTAAAACTACCACTATTTTCGCTTTCTCCCTAATACCTGTTCATTTTAATTAGGAAATCAACCTCTTCAGGCGTGAGCTTAAGCCAAGAAGCCAGTGGGCTTGATTTTTGCTTTTGCAGTATGCTCTTGATGAATGGGACAAAATCATGTTTAGCGATTTCATGGGAAACATGACATTGTGCTCCAATTTTTCCACAGATGCCGTCAAGCATTGTTCTTTTGCCTTTGGTCCAAAACAAAGTAATAATCCGAATCGGCGGCGAAATGTATTCAAAGGGCTTGTATGATTCAGGCGCCACTGCGGCTGCTTCGGATAACGCGTTGTAGAAGTACTTTAAGAGATGCCAGTTCTCTGTTCCGACTCTTCCTCGGAAGACATCGGCTTGGGAAACATAATCGTAGGCGGCGGCAAGCTCATCTGGGTCAGTGTATCGTCTCGGGAGGTTGTCGCTTACTGACATTATAAACTCGTCATAGTCAACGCTCGAGCGGAAAAGTAAAGATGACGCTTCAGCAATTGATTTTGCTGAGAAAAATCCTCTCAGCGTTTCATCCATGCTGAAGTCTTTGTTTCTTGAACTCAAAGCCATGGTATCTTGAAGTGTAAGCACTCGGTTTTCTTCACTTAGGCTTTGAAGGTCGTTTATGACTGACCGCACGTCTCCTCTGCTGTTTTGGGCGATTCTCTCGAGTGCCTCAAACTCTGCTTTGACGTGTTCCAGCAAACAAATTTTCTGCAACAAAGCAATGATAAGCGGTATTCGGATTTGTTGAAATCGTATGAGCAAGCAAACTTTCTTTAGGGGTCTTAGCTTGTCTAAGTCAGGGTCGTTTGCTGCCATTATTACTGGCACAAGGGAGTCCTCAACAATTTTTAATATGGCGCTTACGCCGCCTCTGTCCTCGTTTCCCGCGATGCCGTCAACCTCATCGAGGAAAAGAAGGTTACCTTTGCTTTCAGCTGAGAATGTGTCTAAAGCAACAAAGGAAGTGGCAGGTCCAGCAACCCTGTTTATTGCTTTCTCTGACCTTGTGTCACTCGCGTTCATTTCAATAATGGTAAACCCAAACTCTTTTGCGGCGGCATTAGCCAGTGCTGTTTTTCCCACGCCAGGCGGTCCATAAAGCAAAACTGCCTTCTTACTCCGCCGCTTGCTTTTTAGCCATTCGACAAAAGTAGCTTTCGCTTCTTCATTACCGATTATGTCTTCTATCTTTTTTGGGCGGTATTTTTCAACCCATAAAAGATCATTTCTCAATAGGTTTCCCCTGTGGCTTTACCGAATTTTGCGAATTGAGCAAGCAACGCGCTTAACTGGATGTCGCTGTTGGCGCCTTGTGTTAAGCGGTAATCGTACTCGCCGATGACGTTTGATAGGTCGGCTTTTTGTTCAGGGGTAAGATCGGACATTTTGAAGATTTCCCTCTGTACTTGGCGTATGATTTCGGAGCCTGAAAAGCCGTAGGACCCCATTATTTCATACATTGTTTTCCTCGCTTCAATAAAGTCGCCGAACAATGCTTTTCTAATCATTTTTTGAACTTGTATTGGACTGGCTTCCCCGATAACAAGAGAAACTGTTTTCTCGTCTACTACTCCTTCCTTGTATGCTGCAGCTGTCTGTAACGCGTTTATTGCGTGTCTGAGGTCGCCTTCTGAGTAATCCACTATTCGTTCAGCTGCTTCAGGCAGCAGGTTAACGTTTTCTTTCTCGGCTATGTATTGCAGATGCTCTTTCATCGCTTGCTTGTCAAGTTTCGAAAATCGGAATACGGCACAACGACTCTGGATTGGCTCGATGATTTTGCTTGATTGGTTACATATCAGGATGAATCTACATGTGCGAGAACTGGTTTCCATTATTCTTCTCAACGCCGTCTGAGCAGGTCCAGTCATCTGATCACTCTCATCCAGAATAATTAGCGCAAATGGCACATTGCCAAAGCCAGAGCGGCTATAACGTGAGAAATCCTTAATTCTTTCACGCACGGTATCGATGCCTCTTTCGTCAGATGCGTTAAGCTCTAAGGTGAAGCTTTTCCAGTTCGGACCAAACAATTCATGAGCAATGCACAGGGCAACGGTTGTTTTGCCAGTGCCCGGTATCCCTGCCAATAGCAGGTGAGGCATCGTTTTTGGGTTTCTCATGAAAGCTTTGAGGCTTTCAAGGATGTCGTGCAAGTCTACAACTTCCTTTAGGTTTTTCGGACGGTACTTTTCGACCCACATAAGTGCTTCTTCATTAACTGCCATTAGTAACCCTCACAACAAATTATAAAATAACGTGAGTGCTTTCTTAATTTACTTTTCCTTAGTGCTCAAAGAGGAATCTGGAATAAAAACGACTAAGTTAAGCGAGTGCTAACCGATTTTGCTTCCTACAGCAATTTCCTTCTCAGGCACAAGCACAGTAACGTTTCCTTCACTGTCTTCAGCAGCTAAAATCATGCATTGCGATTCAACACCGGCCAACACGCGCCTTTGGAGATTTAACAGGAAAACGCATTTTTTGCCAACAAATTCCTCAGGCTTATACCACTTAAGAAGACCCGCAACCGCCTGCCTTTTCTCCGACCCAAAGTCAACAGTTATTTTAATTAGCTTTTTTGAGTTTGGTACTTGGGTTGCTTCGATTATTTTTCCTATGCGTAAGTCAAGTTTTTGGAATTCAGTGAATGATATTTCTTCAGCCAAATAATTCACGCTCTAGCGGATAGTTTAGTTTTCATTGATATTTACTTTGCTTTCTCCTGCAAGTCTAATTCTTTCTTTAGTTGCTAACTTGTGGGCTTGTAGCAGTGGCTCTGGAATTCGACTTCTAGCGCAGTGCTTAACGATTTTGATGGCTGTTTCAAGGGACACCATGTGACCGATGCTCACGTAAATGGGTTTGGCACCCTGCTTTGTTGTCACTACGGCACCGATGATTTCGCCTTTATCAACCAAAAAGGTTTCCCCATTCATCTCCACTGGCGTGCCAATCAACCTGCTTTTTGCAGCGCCAATAGAGGGTTTTCCAATCGCAAGACCAAGATGGCTGGCGAATCCACACCTATAGGGATGTGCTAGTCCCTGTGCGTCAACAAGAAACACATCAGGTTGAATCTTCAACTCTTTTATTGCTGCCATCGCAGGCGGAATTTCTCTAAAGGAAAGCAAAGTTGGAATATAGGGAATCTTAACTTGACGTGTTGCAACTTGGGTTTCCAAAAGCTTCAAAGACTCATAATCCAGAACTGATATGGCGCCAACGCCTAAACTCCCCATGTATGAAACGTCAACGCCGGCCACGGTTCTAATTTTTTGCCGTAACCTATCTTCCAAAATAATCTTCTTTGATAAACAAACCTGTGTCTCATGTGCTTTTTTTACTGAAAAATTCTTCGTTAACTTGGGCAATTCAAATGTTACCCTTTTCTGGCTTGCGCTTAGCTGTGCGTTTTGCTGGTTCAAACCGCTTCAATTGATCCTCAAGGGATTTTCTACGAATTTCCAACGTGATGTCGCCGCGTGTAGTTTCGATTATTCTTCTTGCAATGTCAGATTTATGCCTGAGTCCTGGAACAAGCATATAAGCCTCATCAAGAGCCAATAACTGAATGAAAACTTGATCCATGATTTCCAAGCATTCTTCGCCTTTTTTAACTTTTCCTTCACGTAAATTATCTAGTGCTAAGCGCCTGTATTCACCTATTACATCTGCTAAACCAAGCACGTAATCAACCGAAGGCACTTTAACCTCAGCTGGCGTTACAAAACGCGATTCCTTAACTAGCGTCAAAAATATGCGTGCTTCCGAATATTCCTGAAGTGCTGCACTAAACATGCCGCCATAAACAATCTCAGGATAATCCTTAGCTAAATCCTGAAGGCTTGAAATTTTCTCTTTAGCGCTCTTAACAAGTTTTTCAGCGTCAACATACTTTTTTTGATGAATCAGAAGTATCGCTTGTTTGGAGAGGCTTGTTGCTTTCCGCATGCTTTCGTGTGTTTCTTCGCGAATCTTGTTTTTTTGCGTGAGTTCATTTTTTACTTCTTCAATAACAGTTTCTAACGAAGACAAAATTACACCATCTAATAAAATGATTGTTTGGTTATTTATTTCAATTTCCCAAAATTTTAATGTTTACTTGCCTCTGTTTATGGCTGTCAAGAGCCAGACCATTTCTCTATGAGAAGTTTATTGTCTCCTAAGGCGAAGCTTACTTTGACGAATATTGAGTCTGTTACTTTAAATGGAAACATGCTATCTTCCGCTAAGTCTTTGGGAAGGTAGACAAGGTATTTACCGTCCCTCCTTCTGAACAAGCGCCCTCTTCCTTCGCTTACCATAGTAACAACCGCTTGATTGAACAGTTAAAGCATAAGGGCAAAAAATAAGTATTTAAATTTATCCGACCCGCAAATTCTCAAAATACGGCTTCAGTTGATTCCAACCTGAATAGGCTTCTCCAGCTTGCTCAATAATACCACTCTGCTCTCTGGAGCTTCATCAATAATCTTGTACCCAGTCTTCTCCGCTAACTGCCCAGCAAAATCCCTGACTTCGCTGTGCAAAGGCATGCTCTCAAAGCCCAAGCGGAGATTTGAAAAACCAATATGCATGTACGCTTTTGCTTCAATGTACGTGGGATTGGCTTTTTCGACAAGTTTAGCATATTCATCTACGTGGTTCATGTTGTGCTCTTTAACCAGCGTCATGCGAATTACCGTGGGACAACGGAAACTCTGCAATAAACCAAGCGTGTCGTTTAATTTTGCCCAAGCGCTGGGAAATTGAGGACGGCAAACCCGCTTGTATACCTGCTCGTTTGGTGCACATACTGAAATATAGAGTTGCGTGGGTTCTTGGCTTAGTTTTGAAAGTTTAGCTGGCAAAGTGCCGTTGGATACTAGAAAAGTGGTGAAGCCTTTTCGGTGAAATGTTTGAATCAACTCTCCGAGCGGCTCGTAAAGCGTTGGTTCCCCAGTCAAACTTATCGCAACATGCTTAGGCGTTAGGGCTTCTTGAAATTTGTGCCAGTTTGTTTTTGGGTTTCCTTTGTATCCGGTTAAAATTTTCTCTTGTGCCCTCAGGCTTCCCTGAATAATCTCCTCTGGTGAGTCTACTCTTGGAATTTTCATCTCATCCCAAGTAACCTGCAAGTCTCCGCTTTGGGCTCTCCAACAAAACAAGCATTGCTGTGTGCAATAGTAAAGTGAAGGCGACATTTGAATGCACCTATGCGATTTTATGCCATAAAACTTCTGTTTATAACATGGTCTATCATTAACTATAGATTCGTAAAGCCACTTACACCTTTTAACCGCTGAATGATTTCCTACCAAATGGTACTTTTGCTTCTTTAAAGCCCCTAAAAGTGTGGCCGCAGTATTTCTTTCCAAGTTTCCACCGAAATTTGAGTAAACTTAGAAACTTCCCGTCTTTTAAAAATCCTGCGGCTAAAATAAATTTTTTAGCATGAAATCAGTTTTGTTTCAGTTGTTTTTAGCCTATTCAGGCCTTCTATCCAACGGTTAAATGGCAAAGTTTAAAATCATCTCTTAGTTAAATCATCAGTCATTACAGATGTTAATAGCTATCTATCGGGAGAGCAGAGTGGTTTGAATAAAAAAATTGTTGCAGTTGCCCTCTTAGTCTTAATGTCATTTGTTGTTGCGCTTACACCTTCCGACCATGTCTTTGGGCAAAATACCAACCTTGGCGTAAGCATTTTGCAGGTTTCTCCAGCAGGCTCAAATATAAGCAACGGAACAAGCACATTAACTGGACCAGTAGGTTACGCGTTAAATCTTCAAGGAACCATTTACACGTCCAATGGTGCCTACCAAGTGATATTTGCTAACCAAGTTGTTGCCAGCGGCACTTCTGCTGGATATTACGTTAATGCGAACTTTAGTGTGCCTGAGGTTCCAAGAGGCACTTATGCATTAAGGCTTAGAGATGTCCCAGCCAATGTAAATTCGACTGAAGATGATTTCCAAGTTACAATTGTCTACTCCATAAACGCGGTACCTTCACAAGTGCAGGAAGGAAGCAGTGTAGTGTTTAATGTTGCTGTCACTGGAGGAGACCCAACCACGGCCTACAATGCGAACGTTTCTGTTGTGCTTCCAAGCCCACTTAACACAGAATATTCAAAAATACTATCACTAGGGACCCCCAACCAAAAGGGAACCGTAAATGCACAAATAACTTACCCAGACAGTAGCTTTCAACCGAATGGTTCCCTCACCGACTACGCAGGCTCATACACTATCTACTTTAACCAATCTGTCTCTTTGGCCCAAAACCAATTCTCCGTAGGCTTCCTTGATTCAACCACATATCACAGAGGCCAAACAGTAACAATACGAGCGACAGGTTACCAACCGAATCAGGCTGCAACACTGAGCATCACCAGCGTTGCAAACGGTGCAACTCTCGACTCTGAATCACTAACAGCTTCGGCTGACGGCATAATAAGTACAACATGGGTAGTTTCCTCTAATGCTGCAATTGGAGCTTGTACTGTAAAAATAACGCCTCAAGGCACCCAGAAATCGATACAAGACTCACAGACCTTTTCGATTGTCGGATACGCTGTCAAAATTAAAACGGTAAACCTAGCCAGTGAAATTGTTCCTCAGATACGGGTTCAAGCCACAGATGAATCAACCAACACAGCTTACAATAGTACAAGTGGAGCTGATGGCATAGCCAATTTCAATCTTGAAACAGGCACTCAATCTTTGACTGCATTTTGGAACGGCGTTAACGTTGGAGAAACCAACATAACAGTCACAGGCGCCGGTACTTTCAGCCTGCAATGCCAATTAACTGACCTTAAAATCACTGTTCAAAATGAAAACGGAACTTTAATACCATTTGTGAATTTAGCCATTACATACCAATATCAACCGTCAAGCGGTGGATCTTCTCAAATAGGAAACGTTTCAGGTCAAACAGACCCTTCAGGAACCTACACCTTAAACTCCACTCTAACTGGAATAAGCTATACTATAACCGCTTCGTTATACAATATAGTTTTCAACTCTGGTAACAACACCGTCAATGATCTTCCAGCACAGGCACTCTCAGAAGTAGTGATAACATGTCCAAACGAAGCATTAACAATTAATGTAGTTGGTTATGATCAAGCTGCAATCCCTGGTGCACGCATAGAACTTGTTGAATTAACAAGTGGCTTGTTCTACACTGCTTCAACTGACAGCTCCGGATCAGTCACCAGCCAAGTTACCTTTGGAATGTACAGGGTACGAATCTACAAAGACAATATTCTAATTAACGAAACAAACATCGAAGCCTTCAGTGAAAGTCAAGAACAGATACGCTGCACTCTCTACGGCATTCAAGTATCAGTATCAGTCGTGGACTTTTTCGGCCGGCCAATTTCAAACGCTAATGTCACACTAAATGGGCCAGCAACAGAGCGCTTCTCCGCTATAACTAAAGGCGATGGAACTGTAACTTTCAGTAATGTTATTGGTGGCGATATGCAAATTGTAGCGTTTGCTTCAGGAGCACAGAATGATTATCAAGCCGTAACCCTCACTGTTGTTCAGCCAACTTCAGTTCAGATAAAAATTGATAGGTATATTGCTCTCGGGTCACTCTTGATACAAACAAGTTCCCTGATCGCCATAGCCGTAATATTGGTAGCCGTAATCCTGTTCGCTGCCGTGGAAATTTACAGGCGAAAAAGAGTTAAACATACCATTGAAAGCTAAATATGCAATTTCACCCTTGACAAGAAAAAAGTTTATATTGCTTCCAATAAACATAAAGAAAATACAAGGATAAAACATCAACAATTAGATTTTGATTTGAGGTGTATCTATTGGCTCAATCAAAAGCTTGTTCTCCAACATGCCCATCTTTTAAGTGCGCCAAAAACTCTACCTTCTACCGACGAGACGCCGTTTGGTGTAGATTGACCGAAGAAATGTGCAACGTCGCAAACTGCACCTACTCTATGTGCATAAAAAGGCGGCTGCTACCACGAGGAATATGCGGCGAAACCGTCAAACGCAAAACCGTTGAAAAAGACCTTGACGATGATTTCTTGGATGAATCAATAAAACTTAAAGGAAAAGCATTGCGCAAACTCGGAGACAAAGAAATCTTTTAAATAAGAACTGAAAACTAAAACTGAGAACTCGTGCTAAAAGTACGAGTTTCCCCCTCTTATTTTGATTGAACACGTTTAACTACTGGCGGTTTAACTTTCTTTAGAATCCTGTAACCACAGATGATACATTTAGTTTCTCCACCACGTAGCTCTAATTCTTCAGATGGCACTTTTGCCCCGCATCTCATGCATTCGTAAACAATTCCTGACTTTTCCATAAGAAACGCCTCTTCCTACAAAGAAAAGTATTTTGCTTTTATCTTTTTCGGCGAGAATATGGCAAGAATGATAGCCGATATTTTCTATAAGCTTTATAATTCGCAAGTAATAGCGTAACGGTAGGCACACGGAAAAGCTCATGTGGTTAACTAAAAAAATTAGGATATACCCTACAGCGGCTCAGGAAAAGGTACTTTGGAGTTTATCTGACCAGTGTCGTCATCTCTATAATTTCGGGTTAGCTGAACGCATGGAAGTCTATAGAAAAGGCCAAAAAATCAATTACCAAATTCAGCAAAATGAGCTTGTACTTCTAAAGGAAAAATATTCTGAATTCAAAATGGTTTATAGCAAGGTTTTGCAGATGACGCTTAATCAGTTAGATAGCGATTACAGGTCTTTTTTTGCGCTGAGAAGAAACGGTAACTCAACTGCGAAGCCGCCTAACTTCAAGAGCTGGAAATACTTCAACGCTATAATGTATAATCAGAGTGGGTTTAAAGTAGAGCGCGGCTGTGTGAAGTTGTCGCATAAGCATTCGTCTGGCGTACCGCTTTGTTTTGCCATTCCCGAATCTTTCGCTTTTAGCAAAGTCTATCAAATCACGGTTTTTCAGGATGAGAAACGAAGGTTTTTTGTTGCTGTGGTTTATAAGCAAAACGTTCCTTCGTATATGGGAAACGGTTTGTACCAGGCTTTTGACCTTGGCGTAACTAAACATACTGGCGTTAACTTGCATGGAAGATTTGTTGAGTTTAAGAACAATCGATATGACAAGAACTGGAATCCTGTTGTGGATGCTTTGCAGTCAAGAAGGGATCGGTGCAGAAAAAATAGTCGACGATGGAAATGGCTGCATTCAGCTTGGAAGAAAGGTAAGCGTAAATCTACTAATCAGACAAGGGATTTTCAGCATAAGCGTAGTCGAAAAATTGTACAGAACACAAAAGCAAATACCATCATCATCGGAGCGTTGAACGTGAAGGCTATGGCTCAGTCAAGTACAGCATCAAGAGGTCTCAATCGTTCTACTCAGAACAGCGGTTATTTGGGTCAGTTTGTTCGGTTTCTAACCTACAAGGCTAAGCTTGAAGGTAAGAGAGTAATAGAAATCGACGAAGCGTACACGAGCAAGCGGTGCTGTGTCTGTGGGAAGGAGCATGATATGCCTCTTTGGGTTCGTGTTATGAAGTGCGATTGTGGAAACGTCATCGACCGAGACAGGAACAGTGCGGTTGCTATTATGGTGCGTTTCTTATCGCAGAATGCCTTGTGGACGGGCTATCAGCAGTTTGTTGGTAATCTGCGAAAAACAGGTCTTCCAACTCCAAAGTTGGAAGTATACTCGCAGGAAGCCCTGCGTAAGCGTAGGGTAGTTCATACATTTCCAATACCTAAAATGAGGATATAAAGTTGAGTAAACGGCTCCGAGAAAAACTTTCGACTATTCTTACTTCTCAAGAGTTAGACCGAATTTACAATTCCTTTGATATAATAGGCGACATCGCAATCATCAAAATGCCAAACGCCAATCCAGTTAACGCTGAAACAGTAGCAAACCACATAATGGCTGTACATAGAAACGTGAAAACAGTTTTTGCCCAAACTAGTCCCATCTTGGGCGATTTTAGAGTTAGAGAGTTAAGGTTGTTGGCGGGCGAAGACAAAACAAGCACCAAATATAGAGAATCAGGTTGCGTGTTCGCTGTTGATGTTGAGAAATGTTATTTTTCACCCAGGCTTTCGCACGAGAGATTACGTGTCGCAGGCATGGTTAAGCCTGGCGAGACACTTGTTAACATGTTTGCAGGCGTAGGCTGCTTTAGCATAATAATCGCCAAGACCGTAGGCCAAACCAAAGTGTTCTCAATCGACGTTAACCCAACCGCAGTCAAATACATGGAGGAGAACGTTAGAATCAACAGAGCTTACGGTAAAGTAATCCCATTGCTTGGCGATTCAAAAGAAATAATCAACGCTCAATTGCAAGGCAAGGTTGATCGCGTCTTGATGCCTTTGCCTGAAAAAGCCCTCGAATACCTGCCCTATGCAGTTTCAGCGCTCAAGAAACATGGCGGGTGGATTCACTACTACGATTTTCAACATGCAACAAGAAACGAAAATCCAGTCGAAAAAACCAAGTTGAAGGTAGCTGAAAAACTTGACAGCCTAGGCTTAGGTTACATTTTTGCTTTTTCTCGTGTGGTGCGAAGTACAGGTCCTAACTGGTACCAAACCGCTCTGGACATGCAGGTCATTTCATAGCCAAGCAAGTTTTAATAACTCAGCCGTTAACTATCTATTTCGTGAAGAAAAATGAAGCGAAAACTAATGGACATCTTGGCTTGCCCCATAGACAAGTATCATCCACTTGAACTTCATGTTTTCGAAGAAAAAGACGAAATAGTGGAAGGATTAATCGTCTGCCCCAAATGTTACGCTGGTACCCGATAAGAGACGAAATTCCAGAAATGTTACCTGATGAATTACGAAAAGAAGCTGAAGACCTGCCTTTCTTGAAGAAATGGAAGGCAAAAATCCCTGAAAAGATAGTGTCCGAAGGAAAACCCTTCAACTTAAAATAAGTTTATCTTTTTAGTTTTATTGCCCTGTTTTTAATCGAGGATTGCATGGCGGCTTGAGCGATTTCTAGGGCTTTTACGCCGTCATCTCCTGTTATGAGTTGCTTTTTCTTTTCAAGTATGCATTCTGCAAAGTGTTGAAGTTCAAGTTTTAAAGGTTCTTGGAATGGGTATCTTGGCTGCACGGACTCTTTTTGCTGTTCAATCCATAGGTCTTGAGTTATGTAATCCAGTCTCATTATGGCGTCGCTTCCAGTGACGGTTAACGTTCGTGTTTTGTAGGGTGTTAGCCAGTTGGATTCTATGAAAGCGCTTTCTCTATCCTTGTATGTGAGCATTATGTGGGCGTAGTCTTCGAATTTTAGGTGCCTCATGCTTCCCATTTTTGCGTAAACAGTAACGGGGTCCTGCTTGGATATAAATCGCATGACATCTATGTCATGTATGGCTGTGTCTTTAACTACTCCAACATCGCCTATTCTTTCAGGCCATTGGGAAACTCGTTTGGCGTTAGCACAGACTAATTCGCCGATTTTTTTGCTCTCCACCGCTTCACGAATGCTCTGCAGTCCAGGAATAAACCTCATCAAAAAACCTACGGTTAAGATTAGACCGTTTTGCTCTGCAGTTTCACAAAGCTTTTCCGCTTGCTTTGTGTTTGTGGCCATGGGTTTCTCAACCAGAACATGCTTTCCGGCTCTAAGGGCTTTGAGCGCTTCTTTTGCAAGGTGTGTTGACCATGTGCAAACGCTTACGGCTTCGATTTCTTTATTCTTCAGCATTCGCGTGTTGTTTGTGTAGGCTTTTACGCCGTACTGGTTAGCCATGGTTTTGGCTCTTTCTGGGTTCACATCACAAATTGCAATGAGTTCGGTTGAGGGCAGTTCTTTGTAGACTCTTATGTGATTTTTTCCCCAAGCACCTGTGCCGATTACTGCTACTCCAAGTTTCTTCATTTTTATCCAGTTCCTCTTCCCAGTCCACGGTATATGAAGCCTTCTGTTTCCGCCTGTTGCGGCTCCAAAGCACCTGCTAAATCTACGATTACTGAGGGTGCTTTCGTTAATGGTTTAAGTTTCTTTAGGTTTAAGTGTTTAAACTGCTCCTCCCTCGTGAGTATCACTATGCAGTCCGTGCCTTCCACTGCTTCATTTAAGCTAGTCTTCACTAATCGCGAATCTCGTGGCTCTTTCTTTGATGCAGGGTCGTAGAGGCTGGCTTTGGCGCCTTTCAACTCCAACATTTTAACAAAAACGCTCGTAGCTGTGCTCGGGTTAACTGTGCCTAAAACGGCAACCCTTGCTCTTCTCAGCGTTTTGCCGCAGCTTCTCAGGGCACTTTGTGTTAAATTAACCGCGTGTTTAACCATGTCTTCGTTTATTTGCCTTGCCAAAGCTGGAAGCCTAAGTTTAGCATTAAGATTCTCTGCGCTTTCAAGCAAAAGATAGGCTTCGTTCTTATTTTCTTCCTCGACAGTTGTCGGCCAAAAACTCTGGTCATTGAAATCCAACAATTTTGAAACCTCAAAGTAGTCTATGTTTGCGTTTTCGCAGAAAACCGCCAACTCGTTAGCTAAGGCTGTGTTTGTGTCTTGTTTTGCAACTGTGAAAAGCGTTGCTATTTCTGCTGTTTTGACATCGCTTATTTGTTTAACGTTTTTCGTTATTGTTTTCAGAATGTTTGTTGCTGCGTCTAGGCTGGTTTTTTCAACTCCAGCAACCTTCAACTCCAAATTGGCCATCGGCTTGATGAGCTTTGCGTCTGAGTTGCGTATCGGAATGTAAGCTAAACCGAAACCCTGCCCCACCTTGAGACCTGATGTGTTCTCCAATGTTTCCTTCATTATTCCTTCAATGAAACCGAAACCTGCGACATCACCATAAATAACCAGTGCACTCGGGCGGAGTACGGCTCCAACTTGCTTGCAAGCGTTTACTGCTTCTGAGTAATCAATTTTTTTCTTATCGTCAACTTTTGCTGGTACAGTTATGATTATTATGTCGCCTTGTGAAACAGCCTTTTTTATGTCGCTCGTGACGGTTAATTGCCCTGAGTTGATTAGACTTTTTAGCTTGCCTTCAACTTCTTGTTCTGGAAAAGGTGTTTTTCCTTTTGCAACTTTTTTTATCACGCTGGGGTCGGCATCTGAGCATACAACTTTGAAGCCTGCGTCAGCGAAGGCGTTAGCGAAAAGGATTCCTTTTTGTCCGCATCCTATAACGCTCACAGTGTATTTTGAGCGTTTCTCGCTCGTGTCTATCTCGTCTGGTTTTAGGTTTAGAACTGTGGGCATTAACTGGTTTCTCCAATTTGCAATGGGGCTTGCTATACGGTTTCGAGGATTTTTTTAAGCCTTAAACTGTAGTCTTCAACTAGCTTTAATGCTTTTTCTTGGCTTTTCGCCTCAGCATACAACCTGAAAACCGGCTCCGTCCCGCTTGGCCTAATCAAGATGGCGCTGTTGTCGCTGAACCAAATTTTTACTCCATCTATTGTGCTAATGTTTTCGCCTTTTACTTGTTCAAACAGTTTCTGCAGCAAAACTTCTT
>Ga0208688_1000559_pt1 | contig 19944 bp, 15 predicted proteins | sample June2015DPH_6_15_FD_184696 | JGI IMG/M metagenome (GOLD analysis project Ga0208688, IMG submission 184696) | Peatland microbial communities from SPRUCE experiment site at the Marcell Experimental Forest, Minnesota, USA - June2015DPH_6_150... | ecosystem: Environmental > Terrestrial > Soil >... | reverse complement strand
GCAATTTTAATAAGGACGACACTAAACGATTTGTTGGAGATACTCTTTGCCTGAAAAAATTTTAGTTACATCCGCTTGGCCATACATTAACGTCACGCCACACTTAGGCAACCTTGTCGGCTCCGTCTTATCAGCCGACGTTACAGCCCGATACTACAGGTTGCGCGGCGACGACGTTTTGATGGTAAGCGGTTCAGATGAGCATGGCACCCCCATAGAGGTTGAAGCGTTGAGGCAGGGCATTACGCCTAAAGAGTTAACCGACCGAAACCACGCCCGCGTAGCCGAACTGTTCCGTAAATGGGGCGCTTCCTTTGACAATTACACTCGCACTGAAAGCCCAGTGCACAAGCAATTTGTCCAAAAAACCTTACTGGAAATCCAGAAGAACGGTTACATTTTCGAGCAGGACACTCAGATGCTTTATTGCCTGCATGATCAGCGTTTCTTGCCTGACAGGTTCGTGGAAGGCAAATGCCCCTACTGCGGTTACGAGCGAGCCCGCGGAGACCAATGCGACAGATGCGGCAGGCTTTTAGAACCTACCATGCTTGTTGAGCCGTACTGTGTAATCTGTAAAACCACGCCAACAGTGAAAACAACACGCCACTGGTACATCGACCTTTCCCAGCTTTCTGAGCCATTAACTCAGTACCTGCAGGATAACCAGCAGCTTCCAGCCAACGTTAAAAACTTCAGCTTAAACTGGATAAAAGAAGGCTTAAAACCACGAGCCGTCACCCGCGACGTTGAATGGGGCATCCCCGCACCTTTCCCGGGAGCGGAAGGCAAAACCATCTACGTTTGGGTTGACGCCGTCTTAGGCTACGTTTCAGCAACCATCGAGCAATGCCAACGCATGGGTCAACCAGAAAAATGGCGAGAATACTGGCTTAACAAGCAAGCCAAAACCCTCTACTTCGTCGGAAAAGACAACATCCCATTCCACACAATAATTTTGCCCGCTTTGCTTTTATCTTCAGGCGAAGACTACAACCTGCCATGGAACGTTTCCGCCACAGAATTCCTCCAATTCAAAGGCGAAAAAGCCTCAAAAAGCCAACGAATCGGCATCTGGATAGACGAAGCGCTCGAAATGTTTCCAGTGGATTACTGGCGCTTCTTCCTAATCGCCACAAGACCCGAAAGCAAAGACACAAACTTCACATGGAGCGCTTTCATAGATAAAATCAACGCTGACTTAAACGACACTTTCGGCAACTTCATCCACCGAACCTTAAGCTTTATTGTTTCAAAATTTGATGGAGAAATTCCAAAACCTACTAAACTGGATAAAGACGACGAAGCAGTGCTACAGGCAATAAAGGAAAAAGTGGAAACTGCTGCCAAAGAAATCGAGAGCGCATGGCTGCAGTCTGCCGCCAACACGCTCATTGGCATAAGCCGCGCGGGAAATCAGTACCTAAACGATAAGGAACCGTGGAACCTGATGAAAATTGACAAGGAAAAAGCTGCAACAGTATTCTACGTTGCCGCTCAAGTAGTGAAAGCCATTACGGTGGTTTCAGCGCCCTTCATCCCCAACTCGGCGGAGCAGCTTTGGCAAACACTAAACCTTCAAGGAAGCGTAAGTAAAAGCAACTGGAATGAAGCATTAAAACCCCTGGAGGCTGGGCATAAAATAGCTAAACCAAAACCGCTGTTCCATAAAATTGAGGCTGACGAGGCAGAACTGGATGAGCAGTTGGCTCAGGTTAGAGCTAAACTGGCAAGCCAGCCTAAATAAAAACGAGGTTAATTAATGCAAATTAAAGCCGACCTACATGTTCACACCACCTACTCGAAAGATTCACTGATAACACCAAAAGACCTCGTCTATTACGCGAAAAAGCGCGGCTTGAACGCTGTTGCCGTCACAGACCACGACCAACTTGAAGGCGCCCATAAAATAGCTAAAGAAACAGACTTCCTTATTATCCCAGGTATGGAAGTTTCTAGCCGCGATGGGCACATAGTTGCTCTTAACGTTCAAGAGTTAATACCTAGGGGTTTGAGCGCTGTTGAAACTGTCGAGCGGATTCATAAAGCAGGCGGAGTGGCAGTTGCCTGTCACCCCTACGTGTACTTCAAGGGATGCTTAAGAGACAATGTCTGCGCCACATTTGATGCTATCGAGGTCATAAACGCTCGGGCTTTCCCATTCAAGAGCAGTGTAAAAAAAGCAGAGCAAACCGCGAAGAACCTTGGGCTTTCACGCGTGGCTGGAACTGACGCCCATTATAGTCCACAAATAGGTTATGCTTACACCGTTATAGAAGCCGCTGAACCAAGCGTTGAAGCAATAACTAAAGCTATAGTGAAAGGCGATTGCCAACCCTTTGGTAAGCCAGTGCCAGCTATTCTAAACGCTCAGCAGGAGTTCCAAAGGTTAAAAAGGATGATTAAAAAATTCAGCCATACTTAAGAGGCAAAATTAGGGCATGTTATTTTTAAAATGAATAAATTTTTTTGGGTTAATTAGTTGCGTGTGTTTATTTGTTGGATGAATTAAGCCTGAAAGCTAACATGTCCAAACCTATCTGTTTAGCATCTTGAAGAAGGTTCACTTTTGACTCGCCCTTCTTTCTTTTCTCAGACCACTTAACCGCAATCTCTACCACTGGAAAACCAAGCTTTTTGCAACGCACAATCATTTCAGTGTCAAAGAAATAACCATCCGACTTAGAAATGCTCAACACTGTTTCTGCAACTTCTCGGCTCATTATTTTGAAGCCGCATTGGTGGTCATGTATTCCGTCAAGGAAAAGCAGCCTAACGAACAGGTTGTAAGTTAAACTAAACAAGGTTCTGGAAACACGGCGCTGAACACATGAGCCTTCAACATGTCTGGAACCGATTGCCATTCCACCGTTTTCTGTGACTAACTGTAAAAGCTGGGGTAAACATTCAAGATCAGTCGCCAAATCCACATCCATGAAGACTATGACGTTGCCCTTAGAGGAGCTGAGGGCGTTTTTGATAGCTTTGCCTTTCCCTAAACGGGTAGGTGAATGCAGTAAAACCAAGTTTGGGTTAAATTTAGCCATTTTTGATACGATAGCGTCTGTTCCATCCGTGCTTCCGTCTTCAGATACTATTATCTCATATGACTTGGAAAAAGAACTAACAGCCCCTTCAACCTCCAGCACACACTTCTCAATCCGCAACCCCTCATTGTATGCTGGCAGTATGATCGAAATTTCTTTTTCAGGCTGTATATATTTCACTTCATTCAACCTTTCTTAGGCTCAAGGATTATACTTTTATCATAAATAGCCTTTTGCATTTCCCAGAAAAAAATTAACGGTAGCATTCTTTAAGCTAGCGTAAACTCTTTTTAGAGGTGTCCTATTAATTCTCATTCTAAAGGGGTCGCTAAAAAATAACATCAACAACCAGCACTAGCGGGCAGCTTCCATATAGAAGAGCAAGGCTTAGAAACCTAGGCCAGCGAACACTTGCATTTATGGAAAAACACCGCTATGGACTGGCATTGCTTGTATTCTTAGCTGTCTTCGCTTTTGCTGCGTTGTATAATTTGGGTTACATGTCTGTTCAATGGGATGAAATGCCCCACTTAAACGGAGGTTTGCTACTAACCCGCGGGCAAACGTACGAGTACATGACAACTTACGGCTATTACCCGCCACTTTTTGATTTAATAACGACGGGTTACTTGCAAATTTTTGGAGTAACTTCGGTTGCAGGAAGATTGGTTTCTGTGACCTTTGCATTGCTTGCCCTTTTGGCTGTCTTCAAGTTTTCCAACCGCATGTATGGTCCGAAAAATGCTCTAGTCGCAAGTGTTCTGCTTGGCACAATGCCCGGCTTCTTTTGGGTTTCAAGAGTAACAATGCTAGAAACAATGCTCATCTTCTTTTTCACATTGGTAATGTTCATTTTTTACTCTTGGATAACTAAGAATAGTTACAAAGCGCTTCTTTTCAGCGGCTTAGCCTTAGGCATAGGAGTTCTTGCAAAATATCAAATTTTAGTCGCAGCCATAGCAATGATAGCAAGCGTTCTGTTGCTTTGCAGAAAAAGATTGAAGATAAGCTTGGCAAAGCTCATACTCATACTTGTAATAGCAATATTGGTGGTGGCGCCTTGGTTTTTAATGATTTACCAAATTAATGGTGTGACTAAATTTCAAACTATACAGTATGTTTTACAGGTCGGCGGGGAAAACCGACCCGGATACAGCAACCGATTTTTTTCTCCGGTATTCTATTTTGTTGAGATGACTTGGCCGTTTAATGACATTCCAGTCCACCCAATCTCGCTGCCTATTTTCATTTTAGGTTTATGCGGTTTAGCGTTGTTTGCTTACAGAAGAAAAAACCAGGACATCTTCCTCCTCACATGGTTCATAGCAGTTTACGTTTTCTTCACCATAATTCCCGACAAGCAATGGCGCTACGTGGACCCGCTTTTCCCAATTTTAGCAATCTCAGCAGCCAGCTTCATCATTTTTCTATACGGAAAAATCCGTGCTTGGAAGCCAAAGCAGATAGGGCTCAGCGGTGACCGCCTAAAGAAGTTTGCAGCAGCGCTTTTCATTGTTCTTGCCGCATCAGCGATAGTTTACAGCGTCAATGATGCATACCAGATGACTGCCCGAGACCAGATTCACATACCCATAGACGAGGCAACAAACTACTTGGCTAGCCACTTGAGCCAAAACCAGTCAGCAGTGATTGTTTGCGCTTCCAACCTTTTGGACCAAGACATGTTTAGGTTTTACTTGCCTGCAAACATGTCAAAAGACCAGATTTGGCAGTACCCGGACTTGGCTGTTGATGCTTTTACACCTAACTTCAACATTACAGAATTTGTTGGTCTATGTCAGCAACGTAATGTTAAATACATTATTCTTTTTGATTATGGACCTCACACTCAATTTTTTAACACTACGCTAGATTATACACAAGTCGAAACCATGATTTACAATACCCATAGGTTTGGCGATCCATTGGACCAGCCTTTCTTTGGCTATTTCTCTAACAACAAGGGGTATAGACTTTTTCTAGTCCGTTTCCTAGGTTAACTCCTTAGCCTATTTCTAAAAATTCAAAACCAGTATCCTTGCTTTTAGCTCTTTTAGCTGAAGAACCAGCCAGTTCCAGAATGACTACTTCGCCTATTTGCCATACATCAACTCCCATGCGCACGCAGCCTGTAACCGCCGTGTCATTTCTTCCGAAGCTTGCATGCATGTGCAGTTTCGGTTGCCCTTGCTCGTCGGCGAAGATTGTTCCTACACCGCAGGCTTCATGCACTCCTTTCAAAAGCGTTACCATTGGTTCAGGAGGAAGAGCTTTGCCGTCTTTTGGTCCGACGACAATTTTGCTTTTGTCTTCTGCGCCGCCTAAAAAGAAGCACAGCGCACTGGAAACTTGCTTTTGGGAAGCGAACTTTTCTATAACTTCATGGAGACGCTCGCCCTGGTGAAGTCTGAGTATGAAGATTCTTCCAAGTTTAGCTTCAGTAAATTCCATGTTTTTAGCCCGCGTTTCAATGAATCAGACTGTTCGCTCATCAAGTATTAAAGATTGGCTTTTCAATAATTAAACCGCTTATTCTTCCATACATCGGCATTGTCACTGTATCCGCGTCGTTCCCAGAAGCCTAACTCTTTGCCACGAGTAAACCGCAAATGCACAACCCACAACGCACTCTTATAAGCGTACTTGCTTGGAACTACAAGGCGCACTGGAAAACCGTACCCTTCCTCCAATGCTTCACCATTAAGCTTGTAAGCTAAAAGCACGTCATCGCCATAAAGCTCCTCTCTGAAAAGTGAAGTGGTATACGAGTCGGCGCATTCAAAAGTTACAGCCCTAGCAACATCTTTAGGTTTAACAAGCTTCTCGATGTCGCGGATGCGTACGCCTTCCCATTTGCAATCCAGAACGCTCCAGCCCTCAACGCAATGAAAATCGCTAACTGAGACGGACTTGGGCAACTGCATAAAATCATCCCAGCTTAACTTAACTGGATTTTCAACTTCACCATCAATTGTCAAGGTGTAGGTTTCGAGTTTCAGCTGTGGATTAGTTGAGGTTATGCCTGGATGGTCAATGCCCCACCGTAAAATGCGGTCTGTAACCTGTTGGTCGGGCGGCAACTTCCTGTTCAACTTTTTAGAAGACAAATTGGACGACCCTAGTTGAAAATGGCTTTACATGAAGAAAAAGTTTACTTTGATTGTTAGCTTGTTTGGAAAAAGCTTGTTAACTGCTTTTGCTGTGGTTCTTCCTTACTGAATCCTGAGACTTTAACGCCGACCCTTCGAACTTCAAGCTGACTTTCGCTCAGGAATTTTTCGAAAAGGTCTTTTACGTTTTTCCTGATTGTTTCTGGGTCTTTTGCTGATTGCTCAAGCGTTATTGATCTGCTTTTGCTGCTTAAATCAGTCATAACCATGTAAATTGCAACTTGCTTAAAGCTCAAGTTCTTCTCCGATAGCTCCTTTGAAATGTCATCTGTTAACTCGTCTGTTTTCTGCAAAATAAATGCTAAATCACGCGAGTCCTGCTTTAAGGTGCCGATTCTGCTTATTGATTCGGCTTCGCCTTGCTCTTGAACGGGTTCATTATCAACCGCGTTAGCTGCATTATGAAAATAAATACCAAGCGTTTTGCCGAATATAGCTATTAGTTTTTGCACATCATAATTTGCTAAATCGCCTATTGTTTTAATTCTTAAGGAATCCATTTTTGCTGAAGTCTTTTTTCCCACGCCTAAGAGGCGGTCAACAGGCAACGGAGAAAGAAAACTTTGTGCTTCTTCTGGCTTGACGATTGTTAAGCCGTCGGGTTTTTGGCTGTCACAGGCAATTTTAGCGACAAGCTTGTTCGGTCCAACACCCACAGAGAAAGAAATGCCCACTTGGTTTTTGGCTTCAGTTTTTATTTTTTGAGCGTAAGTTTTAGCGGTTTCGAAGCTGCCTTGAACTTGCTCTGTTACATCCAAATATGCTTCATCTACGCTTACCTGCTCGAAACTGCTTGCGTAGCCACGAAGAATCCGCATTATGCTATCGCTTATTTGCTCATAATACTCGTAATCAACTGGCAAGAAAACTGCGTCTGTGCCTTCTAGTTTCCGTTTAGCAAGAAACAGGGGCATGCCAGATTTAACGTCGTATCTGCGGGCAACGTAGTTGCTGGTGCTTACTGCTCCGCTTTCCTCTGTGCGCCCCGAATAAACGCCAACGACAACGGGCTTGTCTTTGAGCGTTGGGTTGCGTAGCTCCTCGCATTGCGCAAAGAAATAGTCAAAATCAACCAGCATAACCACACGGTTCTGCAATCGATTCACTTTCCTCTATCCTTAGGCATAAGCCAAGACCCATCACACGGCGCTGTGTTTAACTCAGCTAAGCCTTCCCTGCAAACACCAAACTTCATGTTATTCGCAACAGCCAAGTCACGAATGCCTTTGAGAAGTCTGAACCTGAGCTCTTTTGACAGGAGCGTGTTTCCGCCGATTTTTTCGCCCTGCTGGAAATAGAGCGGCTTGAGTTTCTCTGCCACTTTAGGCATGGCTTGGGCGAGTCGCATCCAATTGTCTGGTTTTGCTTTATAGGTTGAGCATGTTAAGTGTTTGACGCCTATGCTTGCAAGGTCTGCGATGAGTTTTGGCGGCTGGTCGTTTACTAAGGGTATAATGGGGTCTATTCGCACAGAGACGGGTATGCCTTTTTTGATTAAGTCTTGCGCCGCTCTTAAGCGCTGAGATGGCAAGGGCGCATGCGGTTCGATGAGTTTCGCTAAGTTATCATCGTCTGTTGTTATGGTTAACGCTACGGTTGATGGAACCTTGCTTAGCAGGTCATCGTCTCTAACTACAATATTGCTTTTAGTTATGATTTGGATTTTGCAGTTGCTTTCCGCAAGAATTTCAAGGCACCGCCTTGTCAAGCCAGTAGATGCTTCGGCACACGGGTACGGGTCAGAAGAGTTGGCTACTGAAACTGTTTCGCCGTTGAGTTTTGCTGCTTCCCGCTTCAAAGCCGCAAGCAGGTCTTTTTTTGGTCTGCAATCGCTGAAGCTTGGAATGTAACTGGAAGCGTAACAGTAGACGCATTGGTGGTCGCATCCAGTGTAAGGGTTAAACGTAAGCTTCGGCGGACAAGTGCACAGGCCAGAACGCCAAGGGTCAAAGCGTGAAATCAACGGCACCTAACTTCACTTACCAGTACTATGCACTGAAGGCAAACAAAAACAATTCGCAGCAAATTTCACGGTTGATCAAGTTTCTTGTAATTTTTAAGTTTCTAATTCTTATAACCGAATCTTCATCTTAATCTAAGTCGAAGGCGAAGTTCTCATAGCCCATGATGTAATGTCATTTTAAATTGCAAACTGCGCTTAGAAAGCATTAAATCTCTTCGTCTTCAAGTATTAGCGCATGAAAACTTTTCTAAGTTTCTTAAAAGAGGAAAACATGAGCTTATTCACAGATTTTTACGAATTAACAATGTGCGCAAGCTACTTTGACAACAAAAACTTTGAGCCAGCAACTTTTGACTTGTTCATTCGGCGTCTGCCTGAAAACCGTTCCTACTTCTTATTCGCAGGGTTAGAACAAGCCCTGCAGTACTTGCAAAGCATCAAATTCACAGAAGAACAGCTAGCTTACCTTAAAAACCAGGGGTTTAGCCAAGATTTTCTTGATTATTTGCGGGGTTTTAGGTTTACGGGTGATGTTTGTGCTGTGCCAGAGGGCACAGTGACTTTTCCAAATGAACCCTTAATCCGTGTTACAGCGCCGATTATTGAGGCTCAGCTAGTTGAGACTTTTTTGCTTAACACTGTCAACTTGCAAACCATGATAGCCACCAAAGCCTCACGTGTAGTGCACGCCGCCAAGGGAAAATCTGTGATTGAGTTCGGCTTAAGAAGAGAACAGGGCATTGACGCTGGAATGAAAGTGGCACGAAGCAGTTACATAGCTGGATGCCAAGGCACCAGTAACGTTTTAGCAGGGCAAGTCTATGGCATTCCAGTTTTTGGTACCATGGCGCATTCGTTTATTATGTCTTACCCGAAAGAGATTGATGCTTTCCGGGCTTTCGCCAAAACTTTCCCAAACAAGTCCACGCTTCTCATAGACACTTACGATGACATTTCAGGCGTAGAAAAAGCCGCAGTTGTAGCCAAAGAGCTTGAGGCTAAGGGCTTTAGGCTTGGAGGCGTCCGCTTAGACAGCGGCGATTTGGCGCAAACCAGCAAAAAAGTCCGAAAAATCCTTGATGACCAAGGCTTGGCTTATGCGAAGATTTTTGCCAGCGGCGACTTGGATGAGTACAAAATCGCAGAACTGCTCAGTAACGACGCACAAATTGACGCCTTTGGCGTAGGGACAAAAATGGGCACTTCAGCGGATAGACCCTATTTAGACGTAATTTACAAACTCTGCGAAACCATGACGGCTGATGGCACTTTCTCGCCTATAATGAAATTAAGCAAAGACAAAATCACTTTGCCAGGTCGAAAACAAGTTTACCGCTTCAAAAACGCCGAGGGAAATTTTGAAAAAGACACAATCGCCTTGGCTAATGAAAAAGTGCAGGGTGAACCGTTGCTTGTTAAAGTCATGGAAAAGGGCAAATTAATTTATAACCTTCCATCGCTTGATGAAATTCGAGCCACTGCTGCCGAAAACCTATCTAAACTTCCAGAGCACTATAAGGCGTTAACTGGTGCGCCTGTTTATCAGGTTGAGTTAAGCAGAAACTTGCAGAACCTGATTAAAACCTTAAAGCGCCAGCTAACCCTAAACGAGATTAACCATGGAGTTTCTAACTCGCAAGCTTAACGTTTCTTCTATTTTCATGCGAAATATGGCAAACACTTAATAGTCTTTCCGGAAAAGGATAAATGCTATCAAAAAAAGGGGAGAGCACATCTTGCAAGACCGTCCAGCTATAGTTGCTGTTGGTAGAACCAAGTTCGGAGAGCATTACGGCAAAGAACCAGAAAAACTAATCGAGGAAGCTTGGCTTGCCGCTTCAAACGAATGCAACTTAGAACGCAAAGACCTAGAAGCCTGTTACATGTCAGATTGCTTTCTTCCAATTACAAATAAACTAGGCTTAGAAGAAGGCTTCCTTTCAGAACTTACCGAACTTCACGTGCCCTATGGAAGTAACTCGCTCTTCAGCGCTGCATTGTTAACCGCTTGTCATGCAATTCAGGCCGGAGTCTACAACACAGTTCTAGTGGGCGGTATAGAAAAAATGACTGACCGCTGGGACAAAATACGCGACGACCTCATGCTTCTAGAAGACCCATGGAGCTACTATGCGGGTGGCACTCCAGAGTCAAATCATGAGCTTATGCTGAGAGCTTACATAAAAAAGCACAATATAACCGGCGAAAACCTTGACAAACTCTACATCGCTCTCGCTCAGGTGTCAGTTAAAAATCATGCGAATGCAACCAAAAACAAGTATGCTCAGTTCCAAAGAAAAATCACTGTTGACCAAGTCCTAAACGCTAGGAAAGCAGCGCATAAACCCTTGGGGCTCTTCGATTTCGCGCCAATTTCTGACGGCGCATCAGCTTTGATTCTTACAAGCGAGGCAGTTGCCAAAAAGTTAAGTGACAATCCAGTTTACGTTTTGAGCTGCACTTCAGCCACTGATTACCTGAATTATCCCGCAAGAGAAGACCTATCCCATTTTGTTGCAGCTGAACTTGCCATGAAGAATGCTTCTCAAATGGCTAAAATAGCTTTGTCTGACATGAAGGTTATCGAAGTAAATGACCAGTCAACCATGATGGAGCTTGTTTCCCTTGAAGATTTAGGCTTCTGCGAACCGGGAACAGCTTGGAAAAGCATATATGAAAGCTGCCAAAACAACCAAAACTGGTACGAAATAAACGGCAGGCAACTTTTCGTTAACACTGATGGCGGATTAAAAGCAGATGGAAACCCGTTAGGCGCCACTGGCGGAGCGCAAATTTTCGAGATTTACCGCCAGTTAAGAGGTGAGGCTGGCGAACGTCAGGTTAACATTGGTAAAGGTTCACCGAAGAATGGTTGCGTGTTAGAATTTGAGGGCTTTGGAACTAAAGCTTACGTTAGCATTCTAGGAGCGAAGAAGGATGAGCAGTGAACCGATAGAGCGAAGAGTTTCTTATTTAGGCGACAGGTTAAAAGCAAGTCGCTGTCAAAGTTGCGGCAAAGAATATTTTGAAGTGAGAGATTACTGTAGCAACTGTGGCAGAAAAAGCTACGGAAAAATGGATAGCATAGACCTGTTTTATGATAAAGGAAAACTTGAATTATGCACTTTCATCAATGAACCCACAAACAAGTTCACGAAACTCTCAAGCTTCGTTTATGGAATTGTTTCTTTTCATGACGGTAAAATCCGCCTTCCCGGAAGGCTAACTGACCAGCTGATAAATGATGGTGACGATGTTGATTTTTCAAGCCTTGAGGGAAGAGAAGTGATTCCCCGTTTTAGAAGGCGCTATTCAGTAGGTAAAAGCGACGTGGTTCCAACAATCTCTTTGGCTTTCACTTTAGCCGACGAGTACTATCCGCATCAGGAGTACAGTGTAGTTGCGCCAAACAAAGAATATGATATACCTGGAGTTGTAGGTTATGGCGTTTACACTTCAAAGTTTCGAATAAAAGAAGGCGGACTCGAACGCGCTGTGCCCTTTATCGACGAAGACGCAGTAACAGCTGCAGTAGAGGCTGGAAAACTAGCGCTGATTCAGTCAGGCGTTGACAGCAGGTCGGTTGGGAAAGTTTATGTTGGCTCAGAATCTAACCCGTATGCGGTTAAGCCTATCGCGTCAAAAGTAGCTCAGGTCCTCAAGCTTGGCGAAGAAGACGGCGATATTCAAGGCGTTGACGCAGTAGACACAGAGTTTGCTTGTAAAGCTGCTTCAAGCATGTTTAAAGACGCAGCTTCCCTTGTTAGCTACGCACGGTCAGGCATAAAGTACGCTATGGTTATCGGTGCAGATAACGCTCAAGCAGCACCAAGAGGCTGTCCTGGCGGTGAACTGGACATGTTTGTCGGGTATGGCGGCGCCGCGTTCATTTTCGGAAAACATGACGTTATCGCTGAAGTTGAAGGATGGTACTCATGCACTTCTGATACGCCCGATTTTTGGCGCAGAGACGGTGAACCTTTCCCGATGCATGGTGGACGATTCACTGGTGACCCAGCTTATTTCAAGCATGTTCGCAAGGCAGCTAGTAAACTTATGGAACGCTTAAACCTGAAAGCAAGTGACTTGAACTATTTTGTGGCGCATCAGCCTAACCCCCAGTTCCCAGTTAGAATCGCAAAGGAGCTTGGATTTAGAGATGAGCAGTATTTGCCTTCGCTTCAAATTAACAAGTTCGGCAACACTTATTCTGGTAGCTCGCCTGTGGGTTTAGCCGCAGTGCTAGACATTGCAAAGCCTGAAGAGCGTATTTTAGTTACAAGTTACGGTTCAGGCGCGGGAAGCGACGCGTACCTGCTGAGGACGACGAGTCAACTTTTGGATAAACGCAGTCGGCAGAAAATGAACGTAAAGTTCCAGGCAGAAAACCCGTTTTTAGAGTACGTGGATTATACAACTTATCGTCGGCTTAAACTCGGCATGTAACAAAGTTTCTGTAAAGTCCCAAGGTTGCAATGGGTTTAAGCTAGCAAATGCTTTATCTCCCTCCAACTGATTCCTAAAAAAGAAAAGGAGGGCTAAATCGCTGACTTGAAAAAGACTTCGATAATACTGCTAATTGCTTTGCTCTGTTCCCCCTTTTACCTTAATCTTCAAGTTGTTCACGCGGATGAGCCAGCCACTTTAGCTGATGCCATAAACAACGTTTTAAGCAACATTCAAACAACCGATTCGCCTTGGGAAGTGATTTATGGTCAAGTTTTCGGGTTACAAAACCAAACAGTCTTTGACGATGCGATATTGCAGGCTTTAAACCAATCAGACTATCAAGACGTTATATTTATTGCTAGACTTGCTGAACTAAACAATTATTCCTCATCTGTCATAAACGATAGTGTTCGTGCAGCGTTACAAAATATGCCTATGTGCGGTAGCTTACCAATAACTTACTATAATAATGGCGACAGCGATTGCGCAAGCAGTTTTTTAGTGTATGATAGGTACATGGTTAACGCTTACAGGTATGCTCAGGAACCCGGTATTTCAGGATGGAATTTAACACAAGCCTTCATAGATTTTGCGAACGCTTACTTGAAACCTCCAACAAACAGCCAGTCTGGAGAAATGCTCTGGATTAATCCGCAAGAAAACTTTTTCGAGTCTTATTCGAGACGGTACTATGATGAGTACGCTGAAACTTTAGAAATGTTCTTGGAGTTTGCTTTAGCTGGAGTAAATACAACAATCTCTTATAATGGGCAAACATTAAGTCCGATAAACTTTGCAGACGATATGTGGCTAAACACCCAGAGTCTTTGGAACGGAGAATACTATAATTACAATCCTGCACCGATTGTTGAATGTGAAATGGGAAACTTTGCCCAAATCATAGCAGAATACCAAAATTTTAGTGGCAACCTAACTTATTTCGACAGAGTAATTCAAGATTTAGAATATAAACTATTAGCAGAAAACTTTAGTTCTCCAGCTTGGGGAACTGTAGGAGTACTTAAACATGCAGATGGTAATCCACAGTTACGTTTAGGCGAAACGACAGGAGCATTAATCGCGTTGCAAATGTTGTATCCTTATTTCAGCCCAGAAATGCAAGCTAACTTTAGAGACATGCTAGGTAATGGCGTAGCTTGGCAAGGTTTACTGAATAGCGATTTGCATAGTAATGGACATTTTAGATTCACCAATGACGACGGGGTTTCTTATTCTGATGATGACGCTACAAGTTTAGGTTCAATGCTTCTGTTTCTTTACGGAGTAATACCAAACACAGGATACTTAGCAATAAACGCAAGCGAAGAGCGGTATGGAGATTATCGCACATGCTTTCCTACTTCAGAATGGAATTTTAATTACAAAAACCAAACAATTCGTATTCCACTTATGGCAGGAACCCTTAGTTTTATTTTCGGTTCACAAGAAGTAACTCAAAGCTTTCCAACCAATGGAGTTTATAACATTCAGTTTTCAAGCGATTGGAACAACATCACTTCAGTAACAAAAGTTGTTGACATAAACTCGGTAGTGCTACAGTCTGTGACACTGCAATCAATACAACCTTTGCCTCCATCATTACCACTACCAAATATCCCATTTTATACGTATACACCTTCTACAAACTATCAAAACACAAACACTAAAAATCAGACGCAAACAAACCAAAACAGCACAACATCGACAAGTTCTGAAAATAATAATTCAATAGTTCCGATTTTGTCTTCGCCAACTCCAACCCAGCAAGATACGCCTACTCAAAAACCGTCAGACACTTCAATGCAAGCATATGTCATAGTATTCATCATGTCTGCCGCATTCGGGAGCGCTACAGCATTATACTACGTTAAGAGAAAAAATCGCCAAGTTGGCACCTTAGGTAACAAGAACCTTAGAACCTTCATATGTAGAAATAAAAAAAGGCTTTGACAGAACCGCAACAAATACTTAATTAATCCGTGTGAATTCTCAATAGCGAGGTGCCAAAAGATTGATTATCGATGACATCGTAAAAGTGGTTTATGCGCCTCAGAAAGCATTCAAGCAATTAATTGAGAACCCAAAATACTTGGGCACACTACTAATTCTGCTTCTTTTCATAGGCATACAAGTTGGGTATGAGTACGCGCAGTTTTCGAAAACTTACACTGAGCAGACGTCGCCCACGGTTGATCAGTTATCAGCATATACCAACGCGACTTTATGGCGAAGCGGGTCAGGCATTGCCTTAAGCAACTATTACAATGACTACTTCAACTACAGCGTTTACGTTGCAGCGCTTGGCACTACACCGACAGATCCGCAGGGGTATTATAGTTTATTTGGAAACAGCAGCTTGGAAATTGATGCTGTAAACACAAACAATATATCAGCAGCTTTAGGCGACGCTTTCAATGTGGACTGCAGTGCCAGTGGCTTCCAAAACCTTTCAATGACAATAAAAATGGTGGCGCCTCAAACTGCACCTCAAAACGCAGCTTTAACCCTGTACTCACTTAATGACTCCAACTACTACACATACGACTTAACATCTTCCTTATCAAACACGACAGCAATTGGCTTATGGCAAAACTTAACCATCCCAGTTGGGTCAGCTTCCTCAGGTTGGACTAGTGGTGGTGCACCTACTTGGGGTAATGTGACAGCTTTGAAATTAGACTTCGATTACCCAGCTAATTCTAATATAACCATACGTATCGGCGCATTATTCTTCCGCGGTCAATATCAAACGCCCATCGAGTACAATAACACTGGACTTCTGCTACAGTTTTTGCAAGTGTTCTCCTTACAATTCATTTTCAGCTGGTTCCTGTTGACAGGGCTGATTTACCTATTCTTTAAAGGGCTAAAAACCAACGTGGCTTGGAAACCTATTTTTGTTGCTTTAGCTTTTGCTTTGTTCGTAATGGTTATTCGAGCATTAGTAAATCTTGTCGCAGCACTTACTTTGCCACCAGTTTATTATCCCTTTGACCTTTCGCTTGGCGTACGTTTTGACGCTTTTGGATCAGTATTTTATCCTCCAGAGGCAGTAGGCGCCCTATCAGCGCAGTCTCAAGCAATTTTCAGCAGTGCTGATTCGTTGACTTCAGCTTTCAGATTTGTAACTTCGGGAATATTTTACGTCGCATACGTGTGGTTAGGCGCCTTATGCACTATAATCGTTGGAACACTGAAACCAGAGTTTTCAATGGTGAAGAGAATAGTGATATCCGGTGTCAGCATAGCAGTCACAATTTTGCTGTTACTTTTGCTGGTGGGTATTGCTTAAACCAAAGCGAAAAACGTCTATCTCCTCAATTTTTTCCATTTTTTATAGCTGAAGCAGGCGCAGTTAGCAAGATTTATATGATTGAAGGTCAACTTTGCAAGTGAAAACCCTTAGCAAGGAATTTACACTTTAGGTGACTGAAAATGGTTGCAATTAAGGATTTGCAGAATGGAATGAAACAGGTTAGCGTTGAAGCGAAAGTTGTTGAAAAAGGCGACACTCGAGAAGTTAAATCACGATTCAAAGATGAGACTTACAAGATAGTTGATGCTGTAGTTGCAGACGAGACAGGCAGCATAAAACTGACATTGTGGAATGAGCAGATTGACCAAGTCAACGTTGGCGACAACATTAAAATTGACAACGGGTACATTACCAGTTTTAAGGGTGAAATCCAGCTTAACGTTGGGAAATTTGGAAAACTAACTGTTGAGTAAAGCACCAGTTACCGTTATCTATCAGTCTTAAAACATCTACCTCAAAGTAATATATGACGGGTTATTTGTTGGTGCACTGGTAGCGTTTGGTTTAAAACGTTGGCAGTTTCACCGATTAAAAGCGCGCAGGAAAAACGGTGAGTTAAGTCTGAAGCGAATAGTAAAGGGTTGAAATAACTAACTTTTTAGAAAAAATTTATTAATTCAATTCTTAATTGGGACATTCCTTGTTTATTTGCGGAGAAGCAACATGCAGTTCAAACTTATAGCGCCATACCAAGCCTCACCAGGGCAGGAAGCGGCAGTAGAACAGTTAGTGAACAACTTCTCCAAAAAAGAAAAACAAACCCTTCTCGGAATCACCGGAAGCGGCAAAACCTTTGTCATGGCAAATTTAATCAATAGACTTCAAAAGCCAACACTCATTATCGCACATAACAAGACGTTGGCGGCGCAGCTTTACGGTGAATTAAAAGAGCTTTTTCCCCACAACCGAGTGGAATACTTCATTTCATTTTACGACTACTACCAGCCAGAATCATATTTGCCAGCCCAAGACATGTACATCGAGAAAGACTCAACCGTAAATGAGCAAATAGAAAAAATGCGCATGCACGCCGTATCCAGCATCGTAAGCCGAAACGACACAATAATAGTAGCCAGCATAAGCTGCATCTACAGCCTTGGAAACCCTGACGACTTCAGAACCATGGCCGCCGAATTAGAGGCTGGAAAACAGACCACAAGGCAAGAACTCATCCATGCCCTAGTGGATATGCAGTATGAGCGTAATGATATGGTGCTTGAAGCGGGCAGGTTCCGTGTTCGGGGCGACGTGTTGGATGTTGTGCCTTCCTACGAGAATGATATTTTACGCGTTGAACTTGCAGGAAACCGAATAAGCAAAATCAAAGAAGTCAACCTGCTAACAGGAGACGTTAAAGTAACGCTTGATAAGCTTACGCTTTATCCTGCACGCCAGTACGTGGTGCCTGAAGAGAAACATGCCCTCGCCCTTGAGCATATTAAGCAAGAATTAGAAGAGAGATTGCCCCAGCTTCCTCCGCTTGAGGCTCAACGGCTCAAACAACGAACAAACTACGATTTAGAAATGATTAAGGAAGTCGGCTTCTGCGCAGGAATGGAAAATTACAGCAGACACTTCGATGGACGCAATTCTGGCGAGCCACCTTTCACGTTGATGGATTACTTCCCTAAAGATTATCTTTTGATTATTGATGAGAGCCACCAAACCATTCCTCAAGCACACGCTATGTACAACGGTGATTACTCAAGAAAAAAGAACCTTGTAGATTTCGGCTTCAGACTACCCAGCGCACTTGACAACAGACCACTCAGGTTTGAAGAGTTCGAGCGGAAAATGGGCAAAACACTATTTGTCTCCGCAACCCCAGCCGAATACGAACTAGAAAAAAGTCGTCCACCAGTGGAATTAATCACTCGACCAACAGGTCTTTTGGACCCTGAGGTTGAGCTTCATCCTATAGCTGGGCAGATGCAGCATTTGATGCAGGAAGCAAAGAAAACCATCGAGCGAGGCGACCGCATCCTAATCACAACCCTAACAAAAAGGATGGCTGAAGACTTAGCTGATTACCTTGTTAAAGAAGGCTTCCGCGTAAGGTACATGCATTCTGAAATCGAAAGCTTAGACCGAATAGAACTTGTACGGCAACTGCGAGTCGGCGAATTCGACATTTTGGTCGGAATTAACCTCCTGCGTGAAGGCTTAGATATTCCTGAGGTTGCAACAATTTTCATTTTAGACGCTGACAAAGAAGGCTTTCTGCGAGATGAACGAAGCCTGATACAAACCATTGGGCGCGCATCAAGAAACGTCAACGGCAAAGTTATACTCTACGCCGATATAGAGACACAGTCAATTAAGCGAGCCATGGAAATCACCAAGAACAGACGCCAATTCCAGAAACGCTTCAACCAACTTCACCACATCACGCCCAAGACTATAGTGAAGAGTGTCTCTTTGAAAGAGGGCACGATTAAGGGCACCAAACACCTGGCAAAATCAGACATTAAGCGCCAGTTGATTGAGCTTGATGCGCAAATGAGGGAAGCCGCAGAGAAGCTGGAGTTTGAGCGGGCTATTGAGCTTAGGGATGCTATTGCAGAGTTGAATAGGGCGTTGTCTAAGAAGGTGGAAAGTGAGCGTTAAACCAAGAAAATGAGGGTTTTGAAGCAAAAAGGTTGAAATCATACAGCTTAAACAAGTTACAATTTACAGAAGCGGAGTAGGAAACTGGTTTACGTTATGAGAGATAACATTTCAATCAAAGGTGCAAGAGAGCATAACCTCAAAAACATAGATGTAGAGTTACCTAGGAACAAGTTTATAGTGATTACTGGGCTCTCAGGCTCCGGAAAATCCACCCTTGCTTTCGACACTATTTACGCTGAAGGCCAAAGAAGATATGTTGAAAGCCTATCCGCCTACGCAAGACAATTTCTCGGCTTAATGGATAAGCCAGATGTTGACTCGATTGAAGGTTTATCTCCAGCAATCTCTATCGAACAGAAAAGCACCAGCAAAAATCCCCGCTCAACCGTTGGCACAGTCACTGAAATATACGATTATCTTAGACTACTTTTCGCACGCATTGGTACGCATCATTGTCCAAAATGCGGTAGTTCAATTCATCCCCAAAGCCCTGAAAACATAGCCAGTTTAATTATGGCTGAGAAAGAAAAAACACTCACTTTCCTAGCGCCAATAATTCGGGGCATAAAGGGAACACATGAACAAGTTTTTGACGACCTCAAAAAACAAGGCTACACCAAAATTCGCGTTGATCAAAAAATTTACGATTCAGATACAATCAAAGAAGAAGTTAAACTTCTGCGTTACGAGAAGCACTGGATTGAAGTCGTTATTGACACAGTAAAAATTGTCGATGAAGAACGCTCACGTATTTCTGAAGACGTGGAGCAGGCGCTTCAAGTAGGCAAAGGAACCATGATAGTCATCGACGCCCAAAAAGCTGACGCGGAAAAGAAGAAGGAGCTTGAACGCTTTGAAGACGAGACAATGTTCAGCACTTTTGGAGCCTGCCCTAACCATCCAGAAATAGTATTTGAAAGTCTCGAGCCGCGCATGTTTTCGTTCAACTCGCCCTTTGGCGCTTGCCCAAGCTGTCACGGCTTAGGTGAAATCACAGAAATTTCCGAAGATTTAGTGATTCCGGACAAGAATCTCTCTATTATGGATGGAGCTTTAGCTGTTTACGGCGGAATGGAACTTAGCTGGCGGGCACAGCAGCTTGCGACGGTGGGCAAAAAACACGGATTCGACGTTTTCACTCTAATAAAGGATTTTACAGAACAGCAACTGCACGTGCTCTTGTACGGCGACAAAGAACCATTGAACGGTCATTGGTCAAATGGAGCAAACATGTGGATGCGTGAAGGTTGGGAAGGCGTAATCCCGCAAACGGCAAGGCTTTACCGTCAAACTGAAAGTGAATGGCGAAAAGAAGACATTGAAAAGTTCATGACCTCTAGGCCCTGCAACGCGTGCAAAGGGAAAAAATTGCAGCCAGTAGTGCTAGCC
>Ga0208688_1000544_pt1 | contig 20277 bp, 29 predicted proteins | sample June2015DPH_6_15_FD_184696 | JGI IMG/M metagenome (GOLD analysis project Ga0208688, IMG submission 184696) | Peatland microbial communities from SPRUCE experiment site at the Marcell Experimental Forest, Minnesota, USA - June2015DPH_6_150... | ecosystem: Environmental > Terrestrial > Soil >... | reverse complement strand
TTCCTTGCACTGTGGGGAAATCTGGAATCCACATTTACGTCCTTGACGCTCCCACATTGCTTTCTTGCGTGCCACGTACTCATCCCTTCCGGCCTTTGTAAGCTGGTTGCAGATTTCTCTTCTGTCCCGCATTACTTTTACTGCTGGTTGCTCTTTCTTCATTTCGTTCGGCCTCGCAAAAGGTAGAGGAATACGTTCAATCCTTTGCTTCTTAGGTTTTCGCTGGATATAGCTACGTTTCATCGTTAATCTTTAGACCACCAAACTCTGACTACTTGAGTTCCACACTGAGATGTGCTGCAGTGGTCTCCAGTGTGTCCCTGTTGCTCGTTGCAAGTCTTATAGGGAAACTTCCATTGCCGGTGTCCGCAAAGAGTTCCTGTCGGCTTTGCAATCTCTGCCGATGACCATTGCCGCATTGTTGTTGATTCACCCATAATTACTCCAATTCAAAACGTACCCACCACTCCTGCGCCGTCTCCCGACCTGCGTTTACTTCAAAACCGCGCAACCTTAATCCTTTCGCAGCAATGAAAATCAGGTGAGCATCGTAGAGTGGTTGAATTGCGTTTTGGCCGTTGTCTGCCAAAAGAACAGCTTCCATGCAGAGTCTTCCCAAGACAGGATGCTTGCCGTCTGAGACATTAAGATCACCCACGTGAATAGGAATCTTCTTTTCGCTAGAAATACTTTTTCCGTTTGAGTAGAGCTGGCTGACAAATGCTTTCATGCGGACACCTCACTATCTGATTCGATATTGATACCCTGCAACTCAAGGTACTTAAACGCCAACAGGACGCCCTCAAGTCGATTGTACGCTGCAAATAGTCCTACCGTCATTTCCTTTTGCGCAGAAAGCTGCTCAGGTAAAAGATCGGCGTCGTATAAAAGGTTTTGGATAATTGGTTTATGAACCAACTCCAGCAGTTCTTCCTTGAGTTGTGGCCGGTAAAGTTCAATCATTCCACCACCTCAATATCTTCTGGCAGTAGAATCCAGTTCGACATTTTATCCAGATCTGGAGTCCGTACACCGTACTTCGCCTCTTCTGGATAGTGATTGACCACTTCGCCAGTACCTTCCGTAGCCTTCCGTGGTTTCTTGATGCGAACCTGAGTGCCAATAGGAATTTCCAACTTCACACCTAAGCACTTTACCCACTGCTTGACAAGTTCACGCTCGGCTGTTCCGATGAAATCTTCATCCATAATTTCAACTAACTCTGAATCGGCATTATCCCATCCATCGGATTCCATGGATTTTACAATTTCATATCCTCCGAGACGGTTAATGTGTTTCATGAGAAATTTAATCACATCCTCATCCGAACCTATATCTAAATTCCATCCCTTAACTTCTGGCAATGCTAACTCTGCTGCTCTCCGCTTAACACACTCGTCGTACTGTGTCGGCCTCTTCATCAAACCTGCTTCGTTTACCTCGATTGCGCTCATTTTTTCTCTCCCTTGAATCATAGTTCCCGTATATTAGGCGCTTACTCCCAGAATTAAGCGTCTTTCTTCTTCCCCATGACAAAGCGATATTTGGACGATATTCTTTATTAAAAACTCTTTCTGTTTTTCTGTCAAGTTATACCTTTGAACGAACGCTTTAATGATGGGATGCGTTATTCGTCCACCTGTTTTCTTGCGACGGATAATTGGCATTGTGGTTATCCTTTTTCGTACAACCTTCGATTATTCCACTTCTGCATCATTATCAACTCTCTTTCAATAAAAGAGTCAAGAAAAATATCTTTGAAGCCTAATCTTTCTCCTCGTTCCTTCGCTTTTTGAAAATCGCTTTCGCTCGCAATTTCGCGGGCGTTAGGCATACAATCTCTGTCGCGTGAAATTGTTGTATCTTCCATGTTTCCTCTCCTAGTCGTCATCGTCGTCACTGTAAGGTTTGTTCGCTTGTGGCGGTGGAGTAGTTTTTTTATAGTTACTTTGTTTGTCAACCTTTTCCACCAGAAGAATCCTAGACTGTTCCTTGTCATCAGATTGCCAGTATTTGACAGTTCTCGGTTCAATAGCCCCGCGTGATTTTGTCTTTATTGTAACAGTTTTCAACGAATCGTCAAGAGCGTCTTGCTCTAATTTGCAAATAAAATCAGCCCACCCTTCAATGGTTGTAGAACCTCTCGAATTTCCTGTTCGTCCAAGGTGATGAATTACGCAGACTTGCGCTCCTGACAAAGTAGCTAATTCGTCAAACAACAACATCACTTTAGTCATATCGTCTGTTGAGTTTTCGTTTTGGTAGTGAAGTCTATTAAGAACGTCAATCACGCAAAACTCCACATGAGACGCTTTTAACCACTCTGCCATCTCTTCACGTTCTTTTTGTGAGTCAATATGAAAACTGGTAGACTGTTTCACTGTATTAACTAATATATTAGAGTTCACATCCTGTAAACTTAACCCGCGACCTGCTGCAAGTTGTGTAAGACGCCTCTTTACTAACTCAGGTCCATCCTCTCGGCTAATGATAGCTGTCTTAACAGGGCGCGGATACGGGTTAGCGCCAAGGAAACGAGTCATAGAAGCAAGAGATACACACATATCAAGAAGCATTAGGGACTTGCCTACTTTTGGAGGAGCAACGATTAGCCCACGTTGACCTCGTTCAATCAACCCTTCTACCAACCAATCACACTGCGGCTTATTGTCTTTCCCTGTCAAATCAACCGGATGGACAAGCACAATTCTTTCTTCGTTTTTTTCTCCAACCTTTGTTTCTTTCGGCTTAACTACGTTCCACTTTTTTAGATCAGTCTCCATAAGTTTAATCAAGTCTTCTATCGAGTGATTTTTTAGATAATCAGTAATATCTCCCTTTTCTTCGACAGGCAAAGCAAGCGTGTAAAGTTGATGAGCGTACTTAGAAACATCTTTGCATACAGCCGCGTCGTGTAACCTACCTGCTTCGTCGTTGTCTCCTAGTTTTACAACGATCTTTCCCGTAAAGTATTTCCCGTACTCGTACTCAGGTTTCCATCCTGACGATCCTCCCATGTTTGTAGTTACTCCTACGCGGTCAAGTAAAAGATTCGCAACCTTGAAACCATTAGTGCGTGAAATATAAAGAGCTAAAGCGCGACTCAAGTTATTTACATCTTTTTCGCCTTCGACAATAAAACAAAAGCTCGACTGTATTACATCTGGAAGCCGGTAGAGAACGCGCCTAACGTCCTTAGCGCCCCATACACGCCCATCTGCGCATCCTTCCTCGCACTCTGTATCTGGATTCTTTTGGCAACGACAGGGATGATCCGGTGGAGTAACTTTATTTCCACTGCGGTCTACAAACCTCCAAACACGGTAAAGTTCACGACCTAATTCATCTTGGTAAATGTAGTAATCCTGCGCTCGTTTGCGGTCCCATCCCGAACCTTTCGGTTTCGTGATAACGTCTTCCTGATAAACCCGATGAACGAAAGGAGTACCTAGAACTCCGTGAATCGACTCTGTGACCTTCCCAGTCTCCGGCGCTTGTCCTGAAGTGCTTTCATGACGAAGAAGTATTTGCTCAAATGTGTATATTCCTCCACCTTTTTCGTTGCAGGAAAAACAGCAAAAACCACCTTTCTCTAAATCTACCCATAGCGAATTAGGATTATCCCCGCCATGCAGGATACACTTTGACCTCCACTCGTTTCCTTTGACGTGGTGGAACCCTGCACGGTCTAGGCGGATACGGTAGTATTGCTCAATTTCGGATTGGGTAAACTCAGAGAGCGCCATCGGCCAAATCCTTTTTCCACCATCGTTCTGGGCTTACTTCTACAATTTCGTATTCTGGTTGACGAGCAGGACGCTCACCGTATTTTCCGTTTAGAACTTGCCCGATGATCGAACCATCGTTTCTTGACGTTTTACCGCGCAGTAGCCATCCAAGACTCGCTTTCCATTTTCGGTCGTTTTCTCCCCGTAAAAACGGAAGCAGGGAACACATTTGCACTGCTTCGATAAATTCATCATCGGAATACTCTTTTGCTCTGGATAAAATTTCCTTGGATGTGTCTTTGGTTATTTTTCTAACCTCTGGCAAAATTCCTCGGTTTTCATTCCAAAGACGAACCCATAATTCAGGTTTATTTTCTTTAGATGTATTTTCTAAAGGTAGTTTATCTTCTACAAATACAGGTACAGATACATCCACACGCGCGTGTGTCCACTCTGTGTCCTCACTCTGGTTATAAAAATCCAGACTCTCTCCTGACTCTGGAGATTTTCTTCCTTTTTTCTCGGAAACTTGTTTAGCTCTCTGCCATTCTACATACTGAACGACATTCAAAAGACGATCCCCTTCTTCCTCTTCGATAAAATTCTCCATGATCTCTTCTTTGAATTCGTTCCAACGGGAAAATAAACCAGAAAGACGCGCCAATTCTTTATCAGTGGTTGGAAGTTTTCCATCAAAACTCTGCCATTGAGACATTAGTAAATTGTGATAGCCACGATAAGCGCCGTCACTCATTCCCTGCACGGCAAGAGAGCCGCGCCACTTGTCAATTTTGTGTGGATACCAATCACGCCATTTTGCAGGAGGCATTATCTATCTCCTCCTAAAGTAATAGCTATTTTAGACGCAGAAATAACAACGGTCTGCGCCGCCCCATATAGAGCGACAGACATAGTAAAACCTCAATTTTCTGTCGGTGATAAGCCGACTATTACGCTTAAATCCGCCTCTAGCCGAAATCCTTATAGATATTCGATGCGGCGGGTGGGGCCGCTTGAGGAACGGCCCCTATACCTTTTGCGGATGCGAATAGTCAACAAGGACATCTAACGCCCCCTGCGCAGGGATTGTTAGACAAATCAACCATACCGAACTGCTGTCCGTTTGTCAAGCAAAATCTTTCGCAAGCCATTTAGAATCATTATTCTGCGCTTTCTAGAAATTCCTATGCGGCCAGGAAAAACGATCTTTGAAAAATCCGTAAAAATCGTAAGTAGTAGAAAACAAACGACATAAAAATTCATGGATTTTCTGAAAATAATGCTTGACAAGCGCAAAAAAAAGGTTTAGAGTGTTTTTAGCAATCGGGAGAGGATAACGTGATAGACAACGTTCAAATGTATTATCAGCATCACGGAGAGACGTGTGTAGCGACTCTTGAAGTCCATACGAGCAGTGGAACTATTTTGAAAACAATAGACCTGAGTGGAAACACGGTTCCATCTTCTTTGATTGGAGCGATTTCGATTGTAAACGCTATTAGGGAATCCTTGGGATTAAATCCGCAAGAGTCTTGTAAGGTAGTCAATCGGGAGAGGAACAATGCCAAGAAAACAACAGACTGAGGCGGAGAAGGCACAGACGCCACTGCAAGAGCAACTGATAAGGTGTGCGACAACCTGTCAAGCGATAAGTATTGTGCTTGATAAAGTAGAACAGTGGAACAAACTGTCGCACCAAGACGCGATCTGCGCCTTGCGTGATTACTTTCAATGGCTTTTGGCAGCAGAGAGTGACAAGGCGCTAGCCGAAATCCAGCAGCGCGTAACAGACACTCCTAACGTATGGGTAGGAGTTTGACTCTGGTCTAAAATAGGTGTACTGCGGTTTGGAAGAAGCAGGAACTAACCAGTGTGCTCACTTTTGCACACTAGAAAGGTAGCAGAAATAAATGGCAACTGATTTGGCAATCATTGATCCTAAAACAATTGGATCAGAACTTCAAAAGTACAAGACTCAGATGGAAGCAGCCCTTCCCAAACACATGACAGCGGACAGGATGGCAAGAATAGCCCTTACGTCCTTGCGCATTAACCCAAAGCTGATGAACTGCACTCGTGAGTCGTTCTTTGGTTCAATGATGGCAGCATCACAGTTGGGATTTGAGCCGGGGATTAACGGTCAGTGCTATTTGATCCCCTATGGTAACGTATGTACATTGGTTCCTGGTTGGAGAGGGTATATGGACCTTGTAAACCGCACCGAAAGAGCATGGGCAGGTACAGGGGCGGTTTATGATGGGGATGAATTTGATTACGCAAAGGGTGATAAACCATTTGTCCATCATAAGCCCGGAAAGTGGTCAGGTGAAAAAGGCGCGATGATGTATACCTACGCTGTAGGAAGAATATATATCAAAGGGATTTCCCAATCTGAAACATGGCCAGAAGTTGATGTATGGGATATTGATAAGATATGGGCGCATAGGAATAAACAGAACAAGGTAGGAGACAGGCATTATTCCTACGCGCATCCAGAAATGTATGCACGAAAGATTCCCCTTCTTCAAGTCATCAAATACCTTCCTTCGTCTATTGAACTTGCAAGTGCATCTGCGCTTGATATTACAGCTACGGAAGGCCGTCAGAATCTTACGATTGACATGGCGCTCAAGGGAGACTTGGAATCCGGTGGGGATTCGTCGGCGTTTAACGTGAATGATCCGGCAGAGCAAGAGCTTGAGGATTTGTTTGACAAGCTAGGCAAGAATTCTGCTGAGAGGAAAGCATTGCGAGAGAGTTATATTCCTCGCGGCGCACGGCAAGAGCTTGTAAACTCACTGAAGAACAAGTTGGCTCCTACGATTACGATTACCACGCAAGCAGACCCGCCGAAACAGCAAGCATCGGTAAGCACAGAGCAAGCAAAAACCGAGAGCGCACAGGAAGTAGAAAAAAAGCGTGGACCTGGACGGCCTTCAAGGGAAGAGATGGCTGCACGTAAGGCGAGAGAAGAAGCGGCAGCGCAAGCACAACCTGAGGCGCAAGCACAACCTGTACAAACCGTGCAAGAGAGTGAACCAGAGCAAACAGGACAATCTACACAATTTGCGTTTTAACGAAAACCATTAACCGGGAGAGGAAAATGAGAACAGTATTTGTTTTGATGTTATCAGCAGTGTTTGTATTTGGAATGACTGGATGTTTTTCGGTTGCGTCTCCAGATGCAGGACACCAGCAAGTGTGGGTTGAGAAGCCCATGTTTTTCGGGCATGGCGGAGTAGATCAGGAGCCGGTTACTGCGGGACGTTCTTACGCGGCAATCACGACGGATGCGGTTGATGTTGATATGCTTCCGCAGCGGGTTGACATGGAATTTGACGACATGATGACCAGCAGCGGTGTTCCGGTCAGTTTTCACGTCGTAGCCACATTTCGTGTGATTGACGCCGTAAAATTGGTAAGTCAATTTGGAGCAGATCGCTACAAGGATTCCAATGGAAATCTTGGAGGGTGGGAGTTTTGGACACGTAACATTGACCAACCACTTCGTACTGCTGTGCGTGATGCCGTAAAGAAGCGCGATATGCAGGAGATGGCTATCTCGCAGACTGCTGCCGATCAAGTAGGGAACGAGATTTCCGCTGCTGCAATCAAGATTGTCCAGCAAACAGGAGTTCCGATTGTATTTATTCCGGGAGGATTGAACGTAGGAAAAGTCAACCCTCCTGATGCAATCAAGAATCAGCGTATTGAGACTGCCGCTCAGGAGCAACGAGCCATTACCGAGCAGCAGACGAAACTCGCTGAGGACCAGCGCAAAGCGGCAGAGCAAAGTAGAGCCGCTGCGGATAACGCATACCGAGAAGCTATGCAACTTTCTCCCGACCAGTTCCTGCAACTGGAGCGGATCAAGATGCAGCGCGACGTTTGTGCATGGCAAAAAGGAAACTGCACATTCTTTATAGGCAATGGTCCATCTCCGGTAGTTGATGTGGGGAGACATTGATGGTTGATAACATCATTGGTGGGTTGTTAGTATTCGGCTATCTGGTATTTATGTACGGGTTGTACGACTACTACCGTCAACGATAACGACCTTCCATCTTCGGCGGAAGAGGGAGAAATGCGCGGTCTGGACATTGGTCGAAGGTGGCTCTGAGATACGTTTCTGGGCCGCGCATTAAAAAGAGATAGGGAGAGGAAAAATGTTTGAAATCACAACAGAAGAGAAAAGAATAGTACCGTATTCTCTGCTTAGGTTTTCTGGTGGAGAACTCCAGCCTAAAGTGTTAGATGTGGTTGGCAACGGAGAACTGGTTTATATCCGTGCCGACCTAACCTCATCCGACAACATCATGGAGCTTGTCCTATTGGTAGATGCGCTGCGTCGTACAGCAGGGGGAGAGATTGAGATTGATTTGATATGTCCTTATCTTCCTTATGCGCGTCAGGATCGTGTGTGCGCGTCAGGAGAGTCCCTAGCACTCAAGGTGATGTGCGATATTATGAATGGCCTAAAGTTTGCAGCAGTGACGGTTTGGGACGTTCACAGTGACGTATCTTTAGCTCTTTTGAATAACGTCTACAACACGCATCAGAGGGTATTTGTTGGCCGAATCAACTGGAAGAACACGGTTCTTGTTGCTCCAGATGCAGGAGCAATTAAGAAGACTATGGAAACGGCCAAGGCGCTAGGATTACCTATGGTTAGGGCTGACAAGATACGCAGCGTAGAGGATGGTTCAATTACCGGAACAACGGTTTACTCGGAACATATTGGAGATAAAGACTTTTTGATGGTAGATGATATAGGGGACGGATTACGAACATTTCTGGAACTCTCAAAAGAATTAAGAAAAAAGACGAATGGGAAAATCTACTTGTATGTAACTCATCTGATCGCCAGTAAGGGATTAGATGTCTGCACTGGATTGATAGATGGTATTTACACGGCTAATCCGTGGCCGACCGTGGACCTCAATCACCCGTTGTTAACTGTCATTTGACGCATTTTGCAATTATCGAAATGCCACCATCTGAAGTAATTGTTATCGTTTCCTTCTTTGAGGCAGTGAGGGCATTGAATTTTTGGTAGATGTGGTTTAAGGCTAGGGCATCGGTCGTAATGGCGAGATTGTAAACCGTGTTCCGACCCTATGAAACCGCAATGAGGACAGGTTCCAATAGTTCTATCGTAATCTCGATTCGGGGTTCGTTTTTCTCCGGTGATTGAAGGGCAGTTCTCAAAATGAAACAAGTTCATCGCCCCACCTTTTTGTCCAATAAACCCGCAATGTGGGCACGTTACTTTGGGAGTATTCTTTTGCCTATTGCCAACAACTACCCGGCATTTGTCAAAGTGAGTGGCAAGAACAACGGTATCGAAAAAGGAGAACAAATGAGAATCAATCCACTTCACGCCACAGATTTTTATAAATCCGGCCACTACGCGCAATATCCTCAGTTTACGGAATACGTATATTCTAACTGGACGTGCCGCAGTGACCGATGGGCGCATACACTACCAGACTTCGATCACAAAGTAGTGTTCTTTGGTTTGCAAGGTGTTTGCCAATGGCTGTTGATTGACTTATGGAAACGAGAGTTTTTCGAGAGGCCAAAGGATGAAGTCGTTGCGTATTACAAGCGGCGCATGGATTCTTGCCTTGGACCGGGAGCAGTGGATGTGCAACACATTGCCGATTTGCACGATTTAGGATACTTGCCATTACTGATTAAGGCATTGCCAGAAGGATCAAGGGTTGATATTCGTGTTCCTATGTTTACGATTATCAATACTGATCCACGTTTCTTTTGGATGACTAACTATGTGGAGACTCAGTTATCGGCAGAGTTATGGAAGGCAATGACTTCGGCGACTACGGCCTATGAGTATCGTAGATTGTTTGACTTTTATGCAGAGGAAACAGGAATCGACAAGAGTTTTGTCCAGTGGCAGGGACACGATTTCTCTTTCCGTGGAATGTCTGGAATTACGGATGCTTCTCAGTCTGGGGCAGGACATTTACTTTCTTTTACGGGAACAGACACCATTGCGGCAATCGACTACCTTGAAAATTACTACAGTGGTGAAGGTCTAATTGGTGGTAGCGTACCAGCAACAGAGCATTCAGTGATGTGCATGGGTGGAGAAGACGGAGAGTTTGAAACATACAGGAGATTGATTACAAAAACATATCCAAACGGGATTGTCAGTATTGTGAGCGACACATGGGATTTTTGGCACGTACTCGCTGATACTGCTGCTCAACTGAAATACGTTATTCTTGCGCGTGACGGAAAAGTTGTATTTCGTCCTGACTCCGGCGATCCTGTAAAGATCATCGTTGGGGATGCAAGCGAACCAGTAGGTTCTCCAGAGTACAAGGGAGCCGTCGAATGTCTTTGGGAAGTATTTGGAGGAACCACTACGCCGACAGGATATAAAACCCTTGACAGTCACGTTGGATTGATTTATGGTGACTCTATCTCTCTTGAACGCGCACAGGCTATCTTGAAAGGTTTAGCACTCAAAGGGTTTTCCTCTGCGAATATCGTATTCGGCATAGGATCATTTACCTACCAGATGGTAAGCCGTGACACTTTCGGAACAGCTATTAAGGCTACATGGGGAGTTGTGAACGGAGAGGAAAGAGAGCTTTTCAAAGACCCGAAGACGGATAATGGAACTAAGAAGTCTGCGTGTGGATTGATTCGAGTGGAGAAAGAAAACGATCACTATGTTCTTTATGACCATCAAACGAAAGAACAGGAAAATGGTGGAGAGTTAAAGCCGGTATTCCTCAATGGGAAGATGGTTCGCAACGAAACTCTTGCGGAGATTAGGAATCGGTTGCATGGAGGAAAGTGATGGGTGATGTTCTTCCAATCGTAAAAAAGGACACTCTTCGAGTTCTTGTCTCATGGAAGTGTAATCTTAAATGCTCATACTGCTGCAACGATACACTTCCTGAGATTAGACAGTCTATTCGTCCTGTAAACTTAGATGAATTGGACTTCGATCAATACAAAGTGGTTTGTATATCTGGAGGTGAACCGCTTCTATTTCTTGACCGCGTGAGAGAAATTTGCATGAGGTCTAAAGGAAAGTTTATCGTACTCTACACGAATGGAACTAGGATGACTCCACATATAGCAGGAGACTTGACAGAGTGGGGAGTCAATGCAGTAAACGTAGGACTACATGAACCAAAAACATTTCATACGCTGATTCGTAAGGTGTGGGATTCATTCAAGGGATTGCCTGTTTCTGTAAGGTTTCACGCTCAAGATACCCACATAGAACTAGCGAATCAGCATCCTGGTTTGAGTTTCAGGTTTTGGCGAATGGATGACTGCGAACGAGATAATGAAGACAGGGTAGTATTGGAGGAATAATGAGACACCGCAAGCCAGCGACACCCCGTAAGCCGAAGGGTATGGTAGAGGTAGCACTCAGGAACCTAGTAATAGGGGATGGAGGATTATTCTGCACGTCACGTACCTACGCGAACATCCGTAGCAGAATAGACGATTTTTCCCGTTCGCATCAGGACCGGAGAATAACGATTACTCCGTTTAGGGGTGTGAAGATGATTAGGAGAGTTGCATAATGCCAAAGAGAAAATCATCCGAATTGGTACAGATTACACCGAGTCCCATTCCTCCTTTGAGACAATCGACAATTTCTACAATGTCGTGTCCGTTAATGTATGCGGAGATATTTATTAAAGGCAACAAACCTCCTAGCGGCTTAGATGCGGCGCGAGGAACTGAAATCCATAAGACGATGGCTGAGTACCTGTCTCATTGCGCTAGGAAGCAAGTGGGGATGGATTTATACGCCTTTGAAAAGTTTTCGCATGGAGCAGGAACGCAAGCGTACAAGATTCTTTCAGGACTCCGTGACGGCTACATTGTGGACCATCAGCATTTGTTTGCAACGGAAATTAGTATGGCGTTGGATGAGTATTTCCGTCCTACCGACATAGCTAAGGTGATGGAAGGGGTTGTCAAGAGCAGCGGTTTACCGGCTGTTTATCAGGGAACGCTCGACGGGTTTTATGTGTTCCGCGAGGAATCGAAGATAGTTATATCGGACTTCAAATCCCATATTAAACCTTATGATCCGAGCGATCCGAAGTATAAAGCTCAGGGTGATGAGTATGCAACTTTTATTTTGATTCATTTCCCGTGGGTACAGACGGTTGTATTCCGTCTAACCTTCGTTCGATATAAAAATCTCCACAGGGAATCGATCTACACGCGAGAGGATTTACCAAAACTTATCGAAGGATTGAAAGCTGCGCGTGAGCGTCAGAAGTTGATACACCAAAAGTTTGATAACGGCGAGGAAATAGAGGCTATCTCGAATGACAACTGCATCTACTGCCCTTTGTTATCGAACCTCAAGTGTCCTATCGCCAGTTTTAATCCGATGATGCAATTGTCGCCAGAAGAGTGGGTTAAGTTCGATCTGTTTTATTCGGCGTTTAGCAAGGTCAATCGCGCTAGGATGAAAGCACTTGTGCAGGGTACGGGAAAGAACATTACGCTTCGTGACTACAACGGAAAGGCGTATGTTTATGGTCCAAACGAAACCGAGTCCAGTGTCTACCCATTGTTCCACGGTACAGGGAAGAGCATAGCAACGCGGTGCGATTGTGGAGGGGTATTTGACTATGTCCCCGAAGACGGTCTATGCCCTACCTGCCAAGATCGTAAGGTAGTTCCAATCCTTCCAATCGTCGATGAATTGATGAGTTACGCAGAGGGGAACGTAAAGGATACAGACTGGTTTGGGAAACTGGTAATTTCGTCTACGGAGCTTAACAGCAAACTAGGAGCGAAGAAAAGAAGTTTTCTCGACCAAAGTGTTCAAGATAAGGCCGACAAAGTACCGAAGGTGAAGATGAAAGTTTCCAAGCCACTTGATAGTTTGCCGGAAGAGTTTGATGAGGATGGCGATAACGAATTTGATGAAGAGTTTTAGGGAGAGGAAATGGCTACTTATTTTTTGAAGCATGGAAATGAATTTCGTGTAAGTTCTAGTGAGGCTATGGACCTACACGAATTACTACCACCAGCTAACTATGTTGTGAAAAAAGATCAATATGGTGCATTTTATCTTGAAGGGATGGAAAATTTTACCATTCCGAGTAAGATATATGGAACTCATACAAAAGATGCAAAACGTATTCTAAATACGTTTGCTCAACGGAGTGGAACGACGGGAGTATTGTTGTGCGGGAGTAAGGGCAGCGGAAAGACAATGCTATCGAAACTAATTAGCAGTAAAGGATCAGAGAAAGGAATTCCTACTATTATTGTCAACGCTCCGCACAGTGGAGATGCTTTCAATACGTTTTTGGACACCATCACGCAACCTTGCATTATTTTATTTGATGAATTTGAGAAGGTGTTTGACAAAGACGATCAGGAAAATATATTGACGCTCTTGGACGGTGTTTATGGAGGAAAGAAGCTATATATTCTAACGACAAACGATAAATGGCGTATTGATGTTCACATGAGAAACCGTCCCGGTAGGATATTCTATCTACTGGAGTATAATGGTATTAGCGCAGAGTTCATCAGAGAATACTGCGAAGAAAGACTAAATAATAAACAATATATAGATCAGCTATACACTTTATCTGTAATGTTCGACAGTTTTACGTTCGATATGCTTCAAGCGATTGTAGAGGAGATGAATCGCTATGATGAATCTCCAAGCGATTCTATGAGGATGTTGAATACAAAGCCTGAAATGCAAGAGAGTAGTAGGTATGAGTATTCTTTACAGATTAACGGTAAAGATATTCCTCGTGACGATCTATATGAAAATGGAGTATGGACAGGAAATCCGCTTCAAGACACGTTTGATCTTGGATACTATATTCCAGACAATGATGGAGGACGAGATTACAAGGAAGCGATGTTTGCGAGAGAAAACATTGTTAAGCTAGAAGCAGAAAAAGGAGTTTTTGTTTTCAAAAACAAGGATGAGATAATTGCGTATCTTACGCGTATCAAAGAAAAAGGATTTAATTACCGTTCGTTTCTTGAGTTTTAATATGGAGAGGGAACTATGAAAATTGGAAAACTACGTATCCAGTCGTACAGAAATCACGCCGATACATTGCTTGATTTTACGGGAGCATCGCTGGTCGTGGTCCGGGGCGCTAACGCATCAGGAAAATCGTCTATCGGACAGAGTATTTCGGTAAACCTCACAAACACTACAATGGGGTTAGATAACCAAGGTAAGGGGTTTGTGTCCAAGATTAGGACTGGAGACGCGAAAGCGGTAATCACGGCAGAGATTCAGGGAAAGCATCTTCTGCGGAACACAGTAATTTTGAATACCAACACTTCGGGCCGTACATCAGATGTAGAGTGCTTGGACGAACCCGATGATAACAAGATTGTCAATGGGTTTAGTAACTTCCTGAAGGACAGAAAACCTGCTCTTCTGATTGCGACAAATACGGACCATTTTAGCCGTCAAGACGATAAGGAACAGACGAACCTTATTGCGAAACTGGTGCTTCCTGCACATCACGACTTCCCCGAAGACAAAGTAACAGCGGTAAACGGATTACTTGACACGCCAATAGACTTCAATGGTGCGCCGTTCGATGTAATCACCGCTGCATACAAAGCACTGTATAAGATGCGTGAAACCGTAAATAGACAAGTTAAGGATTTTACGATTCCTGACGCTTTACCTATTCCGCAAGGAGTTGACTCAGTATCTCTTCAAACCAAGCTAACAGATATTCGTGAACAGCGGACGAAACTGCAAGCGGAGAGGGACGCGGCGGTAGCGGCGGCTAACGAGATTGAGGTTAAACGCGGAAAGCTACAGACCAAGATCGAAGGTCTGCAAGCGGATTTGAAGAGGAACAAGGAAAAACTTGCTTCTGTAGAGACTCGCATCCTTGCGCCTGAGAAGTTGGCAGGATACTCGTTATTGGCGGCGAGGAAAGATGAGTTGGCAACACTCCAAAAGAGTCACACAGATTTGAGAAACTTGCTCTCTGCTATAGACGTGCAGATAGGACGTTTTGAGAGAATATCCGAGCAAGGCTCTACTTGCCCGACGTGCGATCAAGACATTGACAGTGTAAAGATTGCATCACTGATAGCCGATTTGAAGAAAGAGTATGCCGACGCCGATGCAAAGATTCAGGATACCGATAAGAAAATTGAGTCGATAGGAGACGTAGGAAGTGCTTTATCGTCCATTCAAAGGCACAACGAGGCTGTCAAGGAAAAATCTGAGATTGAGAAGTCTTTGTCTGAGACAGTCGAGACGGGTAAGGCTACCAGAGCGGAACTTAACGCGCTAGGAGAGGCGGTAAACGCTACTCTACCGTTTAACGATCCTTTGGTAAAACTCCAAAGCGAAGAGGATAAAGTAAGTGAGCAGTTGCGTCCTGTAATTGCGGCTGAGGAGAGATCGAAGGAACGAGAGCGTCTGACTGAGCAACTAGGAAAGTTGCAAAAGAAGGCTACTACGCTGGATATGCTAGTTAAATGGTTTGACAAGGACGGAATCAAGGCAGAGTTGATTAAGAAACATATTGGAGGATTCGAGGATAAAATCAACTCTGTCCTATCGGCTTGGGGGTACAAGGCTTCTCTAACGATGGACCCGTTTGCCTTTGAGGTCACGACTAAGAGGGGCTACGCTGGTCCTGTAAAGGAACTATCTGGGGCTGAGGAACATATCTTCAAGGTTGCTTTCCAGTGTGCGGTATCTATCGCGGCAGGAATCGGTTTGGTGGTGATTGATGAGGTCGAGGAGTTGGGTGAGGACATCCGTCAAAATCTTTACTCTACTTGCTACCGGCTAATCCAGTCAAAAAAGTTGGAGCAAGCCATTATGATTGGCTTCAGTTTGGACAAGACGCTTCCGAGTCCGCAAGCGCCTGGAAGCCGGTACTTTTATGTGGAGAACGGCACAGTGGAGGAATTGGTTAATCCGTGCTAAACTGTTTTCATGGCAAAACTTATCGGCATAGGAATTTTATTTCCAAGGGACGCTCATAAGACGTTTATGGACGTTACGCGCTCCCGTTATTCTGGAATGGTTGAGAGGTTGAAGAAAAAAGGATTACCGCCTTTAGACTTCGATCTTGACGCTTTTAGAGAAGATGTTTTGGGAGTATTGGGCGGGAAGGAAGATGGGGTCGTTGTATGCCGGTACTGCAAAATGTTCTTTGGAATCGAGGATGTTGCAGTCGATCATGCTCAACCGTTAAGTCGTGGTGGGAAGACAGGATTATCAAACCTTGATTACCCGTGCCAGCGCTGCAATCAATGTAAAGGTTCTCTAACTGTTGACGAGTTCCTAAAGCTGATTGAGTTCTTGGAAAAAGAGATTCCCTTAGCGCGTCAGGACGTTCTCTCAAGGTTACAAAAGGCAGTAGCACTAGCAGCCGGGGCAAGAGCGGATATGGCCGTGAAAAACGAATTGAAGAAGTCAGGCGCGTGGGGTCAAGTGCAAAAAGCTAGGCGCGATAGGAAAAAGGCGAAAGAGAGCGGTTTGGGGAGATTTTGAGGGGAGGGGAAATGTTCACACGTATTAAGAGGTGGTTTTTTGGCAAAGTTGGTCAGTTTGAAAGATGGGTTGAAAGTATTGATCTATGCGAACTGTGTCATCGAATCCGTGGTGCTGGTGTTTGTCGTTTCGTGTAATCTGAAATTGAAAGGATAAAAAATTGGGACAGCCAAAGAAAATCGCATTTGAATTGATTGAGCGCGAACCAGAAACCGAACCGTACAGGATTCTACGGGAAGTTCGCAGAGACTACCATCCAGACACCGCAGAGGCACGAATTGCCTTAGCGTGGAGGAAAGGGTACAAACCGGACCCAGAGGGTCATATTGTCCTTGGGCAATGCGTGAAAGCGTCCGATTTGCAGAGGGAATTTGTCGATCTGGACTTCATTATCCTTCTCAATAAGGAAATCTGGAGAGATTTGCAATTCACTGCGGATATGAAGAAAGCACTTATCGATCACGAAATGTCCCACGCGGCAATGGCCTACGATTCTGAGGGTGAGCCTAAGATTGACGAAAAGAACCGTAGAGTGTGGAGGATACGCGCTCACGACGTAAGCGAGTTTATTGATGTTGTGCGCCGTAATGGGACTTGGAAAAGGGATTTACAAATGTTTGCGGAATCTCTGGTTAAGAAGAAGAATCCGGTTTTCCCTGAATTGGAATTGCCAGCCGATCCAACTTTGATTGAATTGACGGCAGATTTAATTCCAGAGGGAGAGGAATTCGATCCTGAATTGGACACTCCAGAGGAACCAGAGTGGGAAGAAGAGCCAAAAGGAAAGAGCGGTCCAAAAGAATTGAAAGCGTTTCACGAATCTGAGGGCGCAAAGGAAGAAAAGAAGCGCGGTCGTCCAAAGAAATTGGTTCCTGAGCCAGTTGAGGAAGATGAATTGCAGCCGTTTTAGGGAAAAATTGAGGGGCCGGTTAATCTCTGGTCCCTCAATTTTCAAATGTGTACAAATGTTAAAGCGCAGGAATCTGCCGAAGTTTTCAATTCCTTTTGAGAATCTTTGCCACAGTTGCCGGATACCATATTTTTCTGTATCGCGTTAGGATTCCGTCGTTATTCAGAATTATAGAAATCTGTTCAGGATTAAGTCCCTCAGATTTAAGCTGAATCATCCTAGCGAGAAGGGGTTTTTCCTTTTCGTGATAACCAAAAGCTCGACGGCCTTCACATTTCCCCTCTCTTGCCCTAATGCGTTCTCTTGCGCTGCGTAGCTTCAATGTAATCATGGCACGGTCGTATTGCGCCAGTGCGCCAAAGATTTGCCGGATTAGGACGCGGCTAGGATCGGAAGAGCAAAGATCAGGCTCACAGGATGAAATCAGCGCATAGCCATTTTTGAGCATATCGCCGATGATGGTCTCCTGGATCATGAGGTCACGAGCCAACCTATCGACTTTCTCGATTACAACTGTCTTTACTCCGTTTTCTTCCAGAGCAGCAAAGAGGGCGGAGAGAGCGGGGCGATCCTCAAGTTCCGTGGTCCCTGAGACTCCTTTTTCACGGAAGATGCGGATAATCTGGAGGTTCTTGGACTTGGCAATTTCACGGCAAGCGATGAACTGCCTTAGCCAGCCGTCGCCCTTAACTTGGCTCTTTCCGCTCACTCTGAGGTAGACAAAGCATTTTGTCATAGATTTTCCTTATTCGGATAGGATTTTAGAACTTTTCAACAACTCTATCCTTTGCCGCTCTTCTTGGAACACCGTAGGAGAAACAGTTTTTAGAGTTGTGTGGTCTGTTTGAATAAACGGACATCCTCTATGCCATGCCTCGTTATTTAGTTTTTCTATTTCGTCGAATGTCATAGCGCCTCCATACAAACAAGGAAAATCACACATCCGATAAGGAGAAAAACATCCCACCAGCTAAATCTACTTTCAGAATTCATCATCTACATCCTCTATTCGTTTCCTAGTCGGTTTGGGAAGTTCAATTTTTGGTTTCGGAGCGGGAATGCGCTTCTTTTTCTTCCCGTTCCACTCACGGCTGCGGCAATCCCTATTCGGACAGGAATCAGGAATACGTTTTGCAATGCTATACCAATCGTAAGCACAAAGATTACACTGGTAATGATTAGCAAGCATATTGACTTGACCGAGGATCATGCTTGCTTCTCCTCTGTTTCCTCTACGACCGCAACAGGAGCCGGTGGTGGTGTTGCGACACCTTCCCGCGTTAGGGGAGGCGCTAGGACAAGCGTAGACTCACGGTTAGCGTCTGTAGTGTCGGGAGTCATCATGTTCGATGCACAGTAGAATGCGTGTTCCAACCCGCAGACGTGTTTTCCATTCATCATTGCCTTGTCGGGGCAGTCGTGCCAGCGGTGGATGTGTGCTCCGCTCTTGGTTTTCTCAACTACAAACCAGTTGTTGACTGTTCTTCGGATTACGGTGCATCCGGGCTTTGAGCATTCGATGGGGATGTTGATTTCAGGTGGCAACATTGTTGTACCTTAGTTTCGGAATCCAGTAGGCGCGTAGGAGATAGAAATACTTATCCATACGTGATTCTGGTATTCCAGCTTTGACTGCGCGATGGAAATAAATATAGACAGTCTCCAAGGCACAGTTATTGGTTGCGGGTGAACGTTCAGGAGCCTGTTTCAAAAAGTTCACGTAGTCTTGTACTGCAATCTTCTTGAAGTTCCTAGCGGCATCAGGATCACAGGAAAGAGGTTCATACTCCAACTCAGCTACGAGGTTCCTTGCTATTTCCTTGACAAAGTGCATGATTGACCTCACTTTACGGGAAAATCAACAATCAATGATCCTAGAAACAGAACAATGATTCCGACAGCAAGAAACAAGACAACTCTTTTTGCTATTTTCTCCCAAGGGATCACGGGATCGGCAAGGTAGAAAACAGCAACACAAGTTACCATCGTCCAACCGAGAAATGTGAAAAGATGTTCAGGAGTGAACATAGACTCATCCCTTCTTTGATTTTTTCACTTGCCCGACAGGAAGAGTGACAATATCATCTTCCTTCCACCCTAGCCTTATTCTAGCGCGAATGACTTGGCTGTTGATACCTGTTTGTTTTGACCAGTCAGAGATAGACTGGGTTATTCCAAAGGCGGACAGGAAAATCTTGCTGTTTCTCAAATCTTGGCCGTTCCATGTGTGACTTCCGCACCATCGGCAGCGCTCAGGAATATCCTCACCTTGCGATTCCCAAGACTTTCCACACTTTGGTTTCTCGCACGTGCATTGCAGAGTCGTTTTTGTTGTCTTCGTAATCAAATTGGTCCCCTATCAAAATTAGTTGCCTAAACATCCTGCCCGCGAATGCCCCCGCCACCGGAAAGAGCGTCACGCTGGACGAGCTGATGCGCGACGAGGGCTATGACGCGGTCTTTGTGGCCACCGGCGCCGGTCTGCCGGTCTTCCTCAATGTGCCCGGCGAGCACCTGAATGGCGTCTACTCGGCCAACGAGTTCCTGACGCGCGCGCAGCTCCGGCTGCCGCTCCGATCCGGCGAAGAGTCCCTCGGTCAGGGCGCGCAGATAGAGGCCCGCCTTTCCGCAATCGCGCTAGGATGAATAGAAGCATTACGGATGTACCCGTACTCTTCTCCTGCTCCGCCTTTGTCTGTGTGATCCTCTTTGATAATAACTCGTTCTACGGTCAAGGGTTTCGGGTTGGGCATGGGTTGAATGTTGAGGTGATCTGGGCCGTCTTGGAAGTCGATTTTCATTGTTTTTCTCCTAGTTGAAGCGCCCCTGGTTGTGGAGCATCCTGCGCTCCCAAGGCCGCTCCGCATTGCAGGATATTCATGCGGCGTAGATCTCCGAGGATATACTGTGTCAGCAATACCCTCAGAACTCCCTATCAGCGGCCTTGGCAGAGCAGGTCTGCCGGGTGGTTATTTTGAGACAAGATCAGATACAAATATGCCGCTTTTGCGCTCTGTCGAAGTGATTTCGCATTCGTCCACATTGCCGGTCAGCCCACTCACATTGCCGGTCAGCCCACTCACATCGCCGGTCAGCCCACTCACATCGCC
>Ga0208688_1000530_pt1 | contig 20711 bp, 16 predicted proteins | sample June2015DPH_6_15_FD_184696 | JGI IMG/M metagenome (GOLD analysis project Ga0208688, IMG submission 184696) | Peatland microbial communities from SPRUCE experiment site at the Marcell Experimental Forest, Minnesota, USA - June2015DPH_6_150... | ecosystem: Environmental > Terrestrial > Soil >... | reverse complement strand
TTTCTACATCCACGGCCAAACCAATCAACCCATTATTATAATTAGTTGTTAACTACATATAAGGCTTGATATGTCGAGCAATTAGAGCCACGCAACACAGTTTAGCGTTGATGTGAGAATAACCGCAGCACAAGTTTAAATCGAGTTTTCAACCATCAGTTTTGGTTTCGAGCGTCTTGGAAGCTTTCTATGGCAAACAGAGCTTATAAGAACATGAAGAACATGACGATTATATCTCAATTGGCAAAGATGAAAAAAGTCACAAACGGGCTTAGTGTTGGAGGGGCTGGTTTTTGTTTGTTGGCTACTCAGTGCCATCCGTCATCGAGGAGAAAGGAGAAGGCTTCGAAAACGGAAAAAGGTTTATGGCTTGAGTGATTTAGCCTTCGACCTAAACTAGCCCTCCAATCACTAATAAGACTTAAGATACTATAAAGTGCTTATAAAGCTTATGAATCAAAAATAAAGTTTAAAAATACTAACTTAGCCTATAGCTAAAATACCTTCCAAAATATTCTTTTCAGGAACATTCAGCTGCTTAGACAACCAAGTCTTCAGAATTGAAGAAAACTTTGGAAGCGCGCCGCTATAAGTAATAATCTGGTTACCCTTAAGCGCATCAGCTTGGAAAACCTTCTCATCCTCTTTATAGCTAAAGGACAACGTTTGAGCTTGGAAAGCTAAAGTTTGGAAATCTTCCCACTGCTTACACCGCAAAATCACAGAAGGCCCACTTTGAACTACCGCTGGAGGCGCAGCCTCACCCACCTGTTCCTTAACCGCAGCAGGAAGAGCTTCTTTCTGTGCGCCTGATAAGTAACTAATCAAGTTTGTTACTTCTTTTTGTAAACTGTTTATTTTTTCCTCGACTTTTTCCACTTTACCGACTAATTCACCGGTGTCGCCAAGTTGCTCGGTAACCGTCGCTAACTCATTAATCAGCTTATCTAAGTCTTTCTCATGCTCTTTGAGCACGTTCACTATAAAATCTAAAGCCTCGAATGCTTCATCTTTTGATTGCGGATTCTTCGCCAATTTATCTACCCCCAACTATCTGACAACTCAATATACGAAACTATAAATAAACATAGCGAATTCTCAAGTAATATCACAGCAACGGCATACCTATACTTATTGGCAATTATTTTTTCTAATATATGACGATTTACGATACTACAGCTAATTTACCTTTTCCACGCCTGTCCTTATGAATAAAGTAGCCTACTGCCACCAACGCCACGGTTGCCCCAAGTGCTATTGCATATGCAACCACAACTGGAAAGCCTAAACCCTCAGGGCTGGATTCTGGAGGCGTAGATGCTTTCTGTGCGGGTTGAGTAACATTTGCTGGAGGTACGACTGGTTCAGTGCTGGTCTCATTTTTTGGCGTAGTGGGTTGTGTTTGAACGGGCTCTTGTTGCTGAGTCGAAGATTGCGCTGTTGAGTTATTTGATGACAGTATCCCCGCCAATGGTCCTGGGGCAAAGTATGTTGGTTGGCTTATAGTCACCGGGATCGTACTCATGGTTATTGAAGTAATCAGTGCTATCCACATGTTGCCGTTATATTCAGGAACAATCAAACGTAGCGTTTCAGGCAGAGGCGAATCATTCAACTGGTAAGCGATGATTACATCCGACTGCATGGCCTCCTGTGATGGGATGCTGACTGCGTATCCGTCTTGAGCTAGAAAAGCAACTGAAGCTACTGCCGGGTCCAGTCCTGCTTGCTGAAGCAAATAGCTAAGGCTTACTCCACTCCAGTTGCCACTGGTTACCAGACTGCCGTAACAGTACTCAGCAGCGCTTACAGTAGTTTCAGGCATTGCCAAAAGTTGATCGTAACTATAGTTAACGGTGGTATTTGCAATATTGCTTATCTGTAAATTCCATTCTGTGTTGGCTGAGACTCTTCCTATTGGCGTTATTAGTAGCAATCCAAATAGTGTTAGGAAAAGGCAGGTTTGGAGAAGTTTCTTTTTCATTTAATTCCTTCATCCGATTTTAATGCCAGCATATGACAATTGTCATACTCTTAAACTTTTATTAACAATATAGAAAAAACAGCACTTACTATCTTCAAGCAGACTTGCTTTGAAACCAAGAAAAAGTGAACTCATGATTTTATTATCAAAGCTGTTTCAGCTGTTCCATGAAAATTCCTCTGCTATCCTCGATAACGCTTTCCCTGTCGCTTTCAAGACCCATTTTATCTATGCTGCCCTTAAGCTCATCAATGTTAACTTTAAAATTAGTCTCGTTAGCCAAGTTTTGCAAGACCGTTTCAAGCTGACTATTCTCTTTCTTGTTTTCTTTATCTCCAACCACCTTGCCAAGTAAAAGGTCATTTAACGTGTAATATGCTAAAATCAAGGCTTTCGCGGTCTGGAAATTCGGTTGATTCTCTTTAAGGTCATCATTAAGGCTTAAGCCGTTAAAGTATTCATATATCGTTTTTAGGATATTATAGGCTTCCTTTGAAGTTTCTTTGGGAACCTGCCTTTTTATGGCTAAAGAGACATTTGAAAAGTCCAGGTTCAAAGGCGGCATCGTTTGTCCTGTGAAACTCAAGTTCTCCCCAAAACCGTTAGAGTGGTCTTCTACTTGTTGCCAGTTAATTCGCTTCGCTTGCAAACCAATCAGAACATCAAACGATAAATCAATTATGCCTATTGAAGCATTAATTACCCCTAACAGTTCATTCCTTCTTAGAGTAGCTTTTTCGTTGTTCTCCAACGATTTCCGCTGCTCCTCAAGAATCCCGTTTACTTCATCACGCAATTTACCTAATGATTCAGCCTTTTCCTTCATGAAAAACGTGTCAGTGACACCCTTCCATGTTACGCTTAACTCATTCCCAAAATTCTCAATGCTTGCTATCTCAAAAACCGGTATTTCCTTAACGGCAACCCATCGTTTTTTACGGACCCCTTTTGCAACAAAAAATTTAACAGTATTATCAATAACCTCAACTTTGGTTACAGGAATACCCTTCGGCTTTGGCTTCGGCTGATTTTCTTGAACAGCTGAATCGATGAGTTTTCTTTTTGCTTTTCTTCTATGAACAAAAAATGCAAGCAAGATGCATGCACACACGGCACTTAATATTATAGCAATCAAGAGAATGTAGGGATATTCAAAAAGCCCCGGCAAAGTAAAAGCCACAGAAAAGGGAAAGGCAGTCACGTAGCTCTCAAAAATGGAATCCTGACGTTTAGCCGTTGAGTCAACTTGGTTTGTCATGTTGTATCTTTTATCGATTTATTAATTTATAAATTGATGCATTACCCAAAGTTAATTGATACTTAACCGCACGCTAATCTCATCTCAGATGCCGTTCAGAACCTTAATTAAAAAAACTTAACAGAACCATGGAACCATCAGCAGGCGGATTAAGCTATGTTTTTTAGTTGTGACTAATCAAAAATCAATAGTGCACACTTTAGAGCCAGCTTCTGATGAAGGCTAGGGACATTTGTTCGGTCGCGTAAAAGTTTTGTTCAAACAATCCAGCTCGGCAAAAGAAGCCTTGAGCATGAAGTCATGCATGTTCCGAGAAAAGTATATTGTTTATGGATAAAGAAAATTCAATGAGGATTCCATGTGCAGTTGATTGCTTTGCTCTCGCAGGCTAACACGCATGGAGCCTTATTGGTTTCGGGCTTGCAGGAAGAGCAGGTGTACTTTATTTTTTTCCGGTGCTCCTCCGTAACGGACGCAACGGTCTTATCCTCAAGGTCTATGAGCATGGTTTCCAGCTGAAGTGCTGATTGAGGACACTGCTTAACGCATTTGCCGCAGCCGTTGCACTTGTCTGTGTCGATAGTTATGTAGTAATCGCCTGACCCATTGCTGTAGCCATAATGCGTAATAATATGCCTCAACCCCCGTCTAAGTTTTTTGCGCCTTCTCATACAGCGCTTTAGCAAAAAGCGCTGCGCCCAATGCACCGGCAATCATCGGGTCTAAGCCGTTTTCCCTCCAATTAGGCATCGGCAAACACTTCACGCCAAGAACAACCTCTATTCTGCTGACAACCCCAATGTTTTTCGACTGCCCACCCGTAATCACCAATTCTTTTTCTAAACCTACCCTATCGATTAAGCTGGCCATGCGAACCGCCATGGCTCGCGTGTAAGCAGCCAAAACCATCTCTTTAGACCAGCCCTTACGAAAGAGCCCCATTGCTTCGGTTTTCGCAAAAGCCACACAGGTGCAGCTTACCGGCGGCGGCTCCTCGTCCACCTTTAATGAGATTTCACCAATTTCTTCAATGGGAATTTTTAGTAAATCAGCGAAAACTTCCATGCCTCTGCCAGTTCCAGCTGCACATTTGTCATTCATCAAGAAAGAAACCACTCTGCCTGTTTCATCGCTGCGGATGGCTTTGATGTCTTGTCCTCCAACATCCAGCACGGTTCGGACGCTTGGTCCCCAAATATAATTTGCGCCTTTAGCATGACAAGCAATTTCCGTTACGGCTTTATTTGCCATGGGAACGTTAACTCGCCCATAACCCGTGCCAACAATATATTTGAAGTCACTTAGCTTAAGCCCAGTTCCCTCCAGTGCCCAATCTAAAGCTTTCTTGGCGCTCTCAGGACTGTTAGAGCCAGTTCGTATTATTCCCCAAGAGTAAGCTTCACCATTAATCATTATGGCTGCTTTGGAGCTGACTGAACCAACATCAACACCTGCGGTGATTATGTCCTTGTTTGTCCATTTCTTGCCCTGCACTACACGATGGTACTCGCGCCAACGCCAAAACTCAACATCATCCTTAATTGTGCTTGGCTCTTTCATTTTTGCCCCTCCCTAGCGCGGCTTGCCGCTGCAAGAGCTGCACCTAAAGCACCAGCAAAATCAGGAAACTCAGGAATCAACACGTTAACACCTAACTTTCGATTTAGCGATGCAACAAAACCAACATCCTTAGCTACACCGCCAACCAGAACCACGTCAGGGTTGACACCTAACCTGTGAACCATGGATGAAATGCGGTCAGCCATAGCATCAAAAACTGCCCTTGCAATTTCAGGCTTAGACTCCTGCCTGTGAATTAGCGAAACAACATCAGATTCACCGAAGATAACGCAGGAAGCATTTATGGGACTCGCCCGTTCCGCCTTAAGCGACAGAGGACCCATCTCCTCCAATTTAACCTCTAAAGCCCGAGCCATCGCCTCAATGAATGTTCCCGCACCAGCGGCACAGCGTTCGTTAACGACAAAATCAACCATAAGGCCTTTCTCATCGCATTTGACGGCTCTTGCTTCTTCGGCGCCAATATCAATTATTGTTCTAGCCTTTGGAAAAAGATAGACGCCTGCCTTTGCATCAGCGCCCATCATGCTTACTGTGCTGTTGGCGTAAGGTGCCATTTCCATGGCTGAACCAGTAGCAACAAAATAAGCCACATCAGATATTTTCAGGTTTGCTTTTTTTAGCGCCTCATCTACTGCTTGTTCGGCGGCTTTGGTTGGATCGAACCCTGAGAAAGCTTGTCCTCTTGATATAACTGCATTGTCTTTTAGGATTACCGCCTGTACTTTTTGAGTGCCTAAATCCATTCCGACGGTAATCATGAAGTCACCTTTAGAAATCCACTCTTGCCGTTAACATTTCAAGGAACGCTTCAACGCGCGTCTTCATTTGTCCCACGTCTTCCCTAGTGTAATCTGTGTCAAGGTAGTACACGGGTATATTTATTTTGTCAAGAGCTTTCTTAATTCTGGTGTACTCCATGCCGTAGAGCATGCAACCGCGCACTACATAGTAAATAACGCCTTGAACATTCCATTCTTTAACCTTATTTATCAACCAGTTAATTCTATCTTCATTTCCATCGCTAGACGTGAAGCAGGGGCAAGTGGAAGCCATCAAGTATCGTTCTCCAATAGCACTCAGCATGTCATCCATTGTCCATTCATCTACGCCAACTGGGTCGTTGAGAATTCTCTCGCCTGAACAGAGCTCGTCTGCAACAATAATGCCCTTAGGATTGGCTTCCTCAACCAGTGTCGGCAGCTTCCAGTTATCAGGCCAAAACATTGGAGTACCCGTAACTAGTACCCGCGGAGTATCAGGAGAACAAACCCACTCTTTCCTTTGCGCTCTCTTCTCAAGCTCATCACACAATGCCTCAGTTTTCTCTGTCCACCGCTTTTTATCGTCCCACAAGTACGTTTGATTAACAAGCATAGCGTCTCTGCCCATAATTACCGGTGGACCCTTACGCAAATCCTGCAAGCGGAGGAACGCTTTTGTTGCCATCTGAGTCTGTTTAATAGCCTCTTTCAAGCTTTTACGAGTAATTTTGTTACCTGTAAACTCTTCAATCTGCGCTTTCATGTGTTTAATTTCATCATTCCAGAAGCGAAGTGATTGAGCAGAGTCTTTAACCCTTGGAATATTCATTCCCCAAATCGTTTTGTAGTCACTTAAAATCTCGCCCAGTTTAGTCATTCCATCACATGTTAAAACACTGATCAAAGCGTCGCTCAGCTCAAGAAAAGGTGACAGCTCAATCATTTTCGCGCCTATTGTTGAACGAATAACTGGACAAACCTCCACTGGCACAACCCTGTCGCCGAGTTTAGAAGTATCATACCAACCTGAATTCACTCGAACTGGAATGGCGTCTGCTGCTAAAATCAACTCTGTCGGAGCAAACAAACACATGTAACCAACAACTTTCTTACCCTTCTCCTTCTCAGCCAAAATCTCTTTTTGGCGCTGACCAAACAAGTTTGCCATCTCATCAAAATACTTCATGGCTTGGGGCCTGTTAGGGTCAGCTTTCTTCATGCGTTCAATGTTGTCAGCAATTATCTTTTCAGAAGCAGTTTTTATTGTGTTTCTTAGTTCGTCAATTTCTTTCCTTGGAACTTCAGGCATGAACTTTTTTTCTACTTTTTCGCTCTTCATTCTTCCCTTCACTCACTTGTTGACGGTTCTAACCAGTTTCTTGACTTGAACAGTGTTTTATTTCCAAACTTTACTTTCAAAGTATCTTCGTAGGGGCACATTTCAGTGCATCGCAAGCATAGCATGCACATTGAAGTGTTTATTTTTCCTCCCTTCTGCTCATACACATCAGTTACTTGCGATTGGCAAACCCTCTTGCAAACGCCACATTTCGTGCATTTTTCCTCGTCTTTTTCAATATGGAGGAGAGGAGCCCACTTAAAACCCTTAAACCTATTCACCACCGCTAATGAGGCGCCGGTTGGACAGAAGCGGCACCAAAAACGTCTCACAAAGAATGAACCTGCCAGCGTCAAACCCAAAAAAGCAATAGCGACTACTTGACCAATATTTTGTCCAAGATACGTAAGAAACTCTTGAACATAAGGATAAGTCAAGTTAATCTGGAAAACAGCTACCGCCCCGCTAGTCCATGGGACAACAAAGGGTATCAGAGGGTCAATCAGAATACTATATGGCCGGAATGGACCCGCTAAAAGTCGCGCTTCCATAACAGCTAAATTAAAACCGTTAGGCGGCTGAATCAGCCATAAGGCAATGGGCACAGACAGGAAAAATAGGAGCATTGCGTATCTTGATTTGTGCAGTATATTGTTTAGTCTGTCAGAAAGGTTTCGGTAACGGATTTTGAAGGTCTTTCTAACTAGAATGGTTAGGTCCATGACAAAGCCGAGTGGACACAGCCAACCGCAGTACAGCCGACCTATAACAATAGTCACTGCAAAAATAGCAATCAACACGTAAAGAAGTGGGACGGTAAAGGTGAAAAAGTAAAAAAGTGATGCAAAAGCAACCGCCTGAATTACTAGTCTCATGTAGGTTATTCTTGTTGCTAAGTTTTTCTTCCAAATCAAAATGGCGAGCACCCCCGCTACTCCAAGGCCTGCAAGCACTGCAATTCTTAGTATGTCGCCAACGATTTCCCAATCCATTCTTTTTTCGCCATTTTGATATTATAAGTGGATTACCGAGCTTATCAATGTGCTAATTCCAAGCAGTATCAATATCCCTGCGCCACCTAACGCAACCCACTTCCTAAATAACGGTGCCTTGTTAAGAAGCCAACCCGTAACTCCTCCTAACAGCAATATGGGAGATAGAGCGGTTCCCAAGCCAAACATGACTGCTAAAGCTACACTGCCAATGGGGTTTGAAAACGGCAAGGAATAAATCAAGAGCGCTACGAGCGGGGGACATATAATTAATCCTCTGCTTAAACCAAGCAAAAAAGCGCCAAAATCAAACCCAAACCTGCCTGTTTTAGCTTTTGCAACTAGGCTTTTGGTGTCAGCTGAACTGCATTCGCATGGTTTTCGATATTTTACAAGCACACTAGCGCCAATTATTATAGTTACTATACCGAAGGCAAGTGAAGAATACATTTGAAAGGGAGAAATAGCCGCGTTAGATACAAACAATCGAAATAAGCCGCTGAATAAACCGACTAACCCTCCAATCAACGCGTAACCAGTAACCCGTCCCCCACTAAAAATTAAAGTTACGCCGATGCCTTTACGGAATCCAGCGCCGATACCTGCAATGTAGCTTGCAATATAAGGGAGACAGGATGCGGTGCAAACAACTAATCCATATAATAGTCCACCGGCAAACGCTCCTATATACGGGTTAGAGATTTGAGGTATTAACGACATGCAGGCGCTCATCCAATTTTTGTTAACCCAAATAATAAAGGCGAATCAATTTAAAGCTTACATTTTTTTTGCCTGCATGTCTTTTTACCTTTTAAATGCAGCTTCCAGGAAGAGAAATGTGCCTTAAGAAACTGGTATTTCTCTTGTGTTGTACTGTTTGAGGTATGCTAAGTGTGCGGCGTCATAGGGGTAACTTTCATTCGCTGGGTATGGGAATCCGCTCATAGCCATGAAAGGCATCGGGTCAACGGTGTAAGTGAATCCGTAGCCCCATTGTCCCGGTGGGTCTTTAAACCAGCAGGCTACGAATAGGAAGTAGTCTCTTTCCATGCCTGGTGCAGGTGCTGTTAGGTTGGCGGTTGGGAATTCGAGAGTGACTAGGTCACCTTGTCTTCCAATTACGTACATATCGTCTGCATTTTGAACTAGCGCTGTAACATCACCATATCTTGTAAAGTTTCCAGACGAAGTAGAGTTGGTAACACAGAATTGGCTGAGAGTTGCAATAGGACTGATTTTTTGAACGGTTATGTTTTGTTGAGTACTTGTGTCTATTCCGACGTAGTCATAGGTCACGTTCCAAAAGTTGGTAATTCTTATTTGGTAATCACTAATGCCCTTGGGGAATAGTCCTGTTAAGTCTACGACAAAAGTTCTAGGGTTGGAGTCTGAAGGTATCGGTATCTGCCTATCCTGTGGAGCGCGCACCCAACTGCCATTTGCAGCTTTTATTTCCATGTACGGAGCCGGTGTAATCGGCGTGCCATCTGGTACAAGTCCTTGAGCAGCCGCTGCTTTGAATGCATCTATCCAATTGTTATAGGATTGGTATGGTCCCCAATCAACAATTCCAGTAATTACAAGTTTTATCTGTTGAGCCGAAGATAGATTACCAAGGTCAAGTGTTAACTGGTTTAGCGTTATATTGTTCCATGATGGGCTTTGATTTCCATTGCTGCCAGGCGTATAAACGCCGTCCTGTTTTAAGATGTCTGGAAGGACGTTTTGTCCTTTTTCGTTGGTTGCTGCGATAGGTGACAAGATGTTAGTTTGGTTTACAGTGTAAATCTGTTCTGTCGAGCCTTTGTTAAGATAATTAGTCATGGTTGTATAAGCATCGGTGCCTACTGGATGGTCAACAACCACCAAAGAAGCTGCGTCTAAGTAGAACAGTTCATCCCATTGCTGTGAAAGAGCCATCTCGTAGTAGCTGTTACCATTGATGGTTTGTGTTGCTAGCAGGTTTTTGTCAAGTTTTACGTAATCCCACGGGTTTCCTCCACTAAAGATGATATTGCCATTTTGGTTTATGGAGCCTATGTATCCTAGCCAGCCAGAGTTTGCTACATCAGTGACATAAGAGTACCCTGTGCCGTTCCAGATGAAGAGTGATGGGCATGATGCGTATCCGCTGATTACGTAATAGGTTGCAACTAATATTGTCCATTTATCTAATGTAAAGGTTCTTGTCGGATTAGTATTTCCATCGCTCCAATAGGAAAATCCTACGACGCCAGTTCCAACATCATACGGGCTTGGTACAGATATAGTATGTTCTCCTGCTGGCAATAGCGCAGTATATGGAGTGCCATAATCTTGTCCGTCTAATGTGAAAGGTAACGGTTTCGGACCACCACCTGACCTGTTAACCATAAGCGTATGGTACCCAGTCTCTACAACTGTGAATACCCCCGGGAGACTGTTTACTGTGACGTTATATTGCCCTTCTGCTACGCCTGCAGTAACATTGAATTCTACGGTTTGGGTTTTTCCAGCATCCAATTGAATAACTTCAGTTTGGACCACTGCACCATCAACTGCTACTTTAACTGTAAGGTTATCAGCTTCTGTGGTGGGATTTTGCGCAGTTGCAGTTAAAGTAACTGTTTGATTTGCCCAAACCTCCCATGGATCAACTCTCAAGTTGGACAACACTATTTTACTTGATTCTGGCGGAGCAGGTTTAATGATAAAGTTTCCAGTCAAATCGCCAATTTTAAGACTATAATTACCAGGTGAAGTTTCGATGTCTGTAAACTGGACGATTTGAGACGAGCCTGCTACAAGTGACACGTTCTCTGTGTCCTTTACGGCATTATTGATTTCAAAATTTACCGTTTCGTTACCTTGTAAATCGCCAATATTTGTTACGTTAACTGAAATTTGTACGGCGTTACCAGCGGTTGCTTCACTTGGGCTGATGATTAAGTTTTTTAGAGTAAACTCAGCTGGCCTAGTTGCACCCGCTATCATGCCTTCGTTTTGAAGATAAAAGTAGACTCCTGCGGCTGCACCTACTATAATAAGGTCAATAACGAGAATAGCTTTCAGTTTAACTATGGCTGAGTGAGATAGCATTCTCATAGCACTCTTAACTACTTACATAAGCTAGTATATAATTATAAGCATTAAAGTGTTTATGCGCTAATTAACGTCAACTTTGCTATTTCTACTCAAGTGGGTTTCAAAAATTCCAAGCGTTAACTTGTTGTTGTTACACCACAATCACATAGTCAAATATATCAAATTCACTTATGCTTCAAAGAAGCAAGCTTTTTAAATTTTTTATGCGCGTTCTGGTTCAATGTGAACAGTAACCACAGAGCCTGCAAAATGCTCCTTAGTTTCTTTCTCAACCTGCGAGGCGATATTGTGTGCTTCCTTTATCTGAACCTGCTTGGTGAAGCAACAGTCAATATTAATGTAACGTTTCCCCTCGGCAACATAAGTTACTATCCGCTTAATGCGCAGATTACCAGCGATGCCTTTGGCAACGTCGTAAACGACTCTTCTAAGCTGAGCCTCATCAACCTCTATAGCTGGAACCGCCACGCCTGAAGGCTCAACATGAACAGTAATGTTTTCAAGCGGCTTAATTTCAGCGTGCATTCTTCGTTCTATAGTCTCAGCTATTTTATGTGCTTCTTCAACTGACAATTCAGGGTCAACGTAGGCATGCAAGGTAATGTAGAATTTACCGCCAGTGTAAATAGTGGAGATTTCATGCACCTCTTTTACGCCCTCCACCGTTGCCAGTTTTTCTACTAGCTGATCCATTTTCGTTTCTTTTTCTGATGGTTCAATATGGATGGTGGCGTCTACATTGCCAAGAGCTTGCTTCAAGTCAGCCTCAATCCTAGATACTAAAGAATGCGCCTCTTCCAAGGGCATATGGCTTGGAACTTGCACGGATGCGTCAATGAAGATTTTAGAGCTTACTTTGCGAACTTTGAGGTTTTCATTTTTCACAATGCCCTCATGTGAAAGAATCACTTTTCTTGTTTTTTGAACAAGCTCCTTTGATGCGGTGTCGCTTAGTTCCATCACGCTGAATTTCACGAGTTTAAAGCTCAAATAACTAAGCATAACTCCGAGGAAAATTGATGCCAAGGCGTCTCCATAATAAAAGCCTAAGGTAGCTAAGCCAAACCCGAGCAATGCTATCAAAGTTGAGCTTAAATCTGAAATGGCATCGTAAAGACCAACCTTCATAGAGGGACTTTCGACATGCTGGGTTTTCCTGAAAACCGTAACTCTTAAAGAAGCAATAAAAAGAGCGTAGCCGATAGCGATGAAACCTGCAAACTCTACGCTTGCAACAATCTTGGGCGTGTTCTCTATCAATCTTACTGCGGCTTCGTAAAAAATCAAGAATGCTACAGCAATTAAGACTATCCCACCTATGAGTCCACCTATGGTTTCAAACTTTTCATGTCCGTAGGTGTGTTCTTCGTCTGGAGGCTTGATTGAAGCGCGAACCGCAAAAAATAACATGATAGTTGATACGGCGTCAAGTAATGCGTGCAAGCCGTCGCTGAGTATAGATAAACTGTTAACAATTAAGCCTACCGAAACCTCAACTATTACAACGCTAAAGATTGCAATAGCCGAAATTTTCAATGCTTTTAGTTTGTAGTTTCCTTCGCGAGAGACTTGCATTTTGCTTAATCCAAATATGCTCGTTGCAAGGGCGATTTAAGAATTGCGGGCAAATGAAACCATCGCTTTTGAAGAAAAGGCGCTCTTTATGGACTCTCAATTTAAATAAGAGAGAAACGGCATTTGGCATTAATGTTTCTTCGTTTGTTTTGGAAACACATCCTTTGGTATGATATTTTCATATATGATTATTGCTCGAGAACGGTTCCATGCCTTTTGAAATGTTCCTTGTAAACATCAACTATGTTCTGGGCACTTTCTCTTTCATCGTATAATTTGCCTGCCCGAACCTAAGCTTACCCACCAGTATTCGAACTAACTAAGACTCTTAGCTCTTTTTAAAGTAAAAATCGTTTAATCAAGCATATCTAAAGTTAAAAGCTTAAAATCGATAGGCATTTAGGTTTGAAAATAAGTATTACATGGAAACGGTTGATGCTGATAACTTTGGTAAAAATAGGCGAAATATTAGAAGGACGCTATCCAGACCAGAAAGTAACTCTACGCGGCTGGGTTTACCGTAAACGTGAAGGAAAAGAGCTAATCTTTCTATTAATCCGCGATTCAACAGGAGTAATCCAATGCACAATAAAAAAAACCAGCCCCTGCTGGAATGAAGCACAAAAATTAACAATTGAATCCTCACTCTCGCTTGAAGGCACCGCAAAACAGGACAAGCGTGCCCCAGGCGGATACGAAATTGGAGCAGAAGCATTAACAATAATCGGGTTAGCAGAAACTTTCCCAATATCCAAAGATAAAAGCGAAGAATTCATCCGCGACATGCGTCACCTTTGGCTCCGTAGCAGAAAAATGAACTTAATCATGAAGGTTCGTGCTGATGTGTTAGAAGCAGCACGCCAATACTTCAAAAGCCAAGATTACACCGAGGTTTCACCTCCAATGTTTATTTCCGCCGCAGTTGAAGGTGGCTCAACACTTTTCGGCTTGAAATATTTTGATCAAGACCTTTACCTAACGCAGAGTTCTCAGCTTTACCTTGAAATTCTAATCTACTCTTTAGAAAATGTCTATTGCATCGCTCCATCGTTTCGAGCTGAAAAAAGCAGAACGATCAGGCATTTGACTGAGTATTGGCACATCGAAGGAGAATGGCCCTTCGCTGACATGAATGGTTTGATGAAGTTTGAAGAAGGCTTAATGGCGCATGTTTGCCAAAGCATCGGCGATAAATGCCAAAAAGAGTTTGCTGAGTTAGGCGCTGACATAAATAAGCTGAAAGCGGTGAAAACTCCGTTTCCACGCATAACTTACGCTGAAGCAATCAATAGGCTTAAAGTGAAAAATCCAGCGTTAACGTGGGGCGTCGATTTAGGTTACGAGGACGAGAAGGTTTTAGCGGAAGATTTCGGCAAACCATTCTTTGTTTATGATTATCCAACGGCGATTAAGGCGTTTTACTGTAAAATGGACCGTGACCACCCTGAAGTCGCAATGTCAGTGGACATGATGGTGCCAAGAATAGGCGAAATCAGCACAGGCGGCGCAAGAGAAGAAGACAAGGACGTGCTTATTCAACGTATGAAAGAGCAGGGCTTAAAACCTGAAGATTACGAATGGTACCTTGACCTGCGCCGTTACGGCACGGTGCCTCATGTTGGTTTTGGCATGGGACTAGAACGCCTTTTGACGTGGATGCTTGACTTAGATAACATAATAGATGCCATTCCGTTTCCAAGAACAACCCGCAGGTTTTACCCGTAACAATTTTTTCTTTTATGGGTAACCTGTAAAATACTCCAGTTTTAACTGAGTCTTAGGCAACCCTATACTTTCAACAAGCGTTTCCATTGCTTTAACCATAGGCGGCGGACCGCATACGTAAAATAGATTATCCTTGTAATCGGGCAATTCTTTCTTTATCATTTCAGCGTTAATCACGCCTGTTGCACCTTTCCATTGGCTTGAGACTTCGTTAACCATGAAAACTATCTTTAAATTTTTATTTTGCTCCTGCATCTTCTCAAGCTCTTGCTTAAAGGCGATGTCGTTTTCTGTGCGACAGCCATAGAAAAGCGTAATTTTCGAGTTCAAGCGTTTGTCTGTTGCATTCTTACATATACTAATGAATGGGGTTATTCCTATGCCTCCAGCAAGCAATGCGATTTTGGGGTATTCGCCTTCGAAAGTGAATTGTCCGTATGGTGCGTCTATTCTTGCCCAGTCGCCTACTTTGGCGGCTTTTAGAGCCATTGAGTATTCGTGGTCTGTGAATTTTTTAGTGAATTCGAAGTGGTCTTTGTCTGTTGGGCTGCTGCTAAAGCTGAAATGCTTGGTTAACTCCCTGTCGCCTTGTTTTATGGTTATGAAAAAGTATTGTCCTGGCTTGTAAGTTAATTCTGGGGGTCGGGGGAACCTGTAGCTGGTTACGTCAGCTGTTCTTGGTATTATTTCTATGATTTTGGTTTCAAACTTCATGAAAAAGCCTCTCTTCGAAGCGATTTTAATAATTCTTTAATTGCTCCATTAAACTTTGCGGCTACGTTACGCTACTAGTGCCTTCTATGATGTCGCTTATTCGGGTTAGATTGCTTGCAACAACATTCCTCCGGTAAGAACTCTGCAGTGTCTTTCCAACTTGCCTCAGCAGATACGATGGTCGGCGGACATGCTCCATGAACGCTTTGTGAATCATTTGTTTTATTTCTTCACAGGGCACGGCGGTTGGGCAAATCTTTGAAACACCCACTCCAGTCTCCCAATCTTCATCCGCGTTCAAGAAGCCCTTTGATTCCATCTCGTTCCAGATGTCGTTTCCTGGGTGTGCGCCTAAAATGTTGAATTGTGGGAGGTCAATGGGTAGGCGTTTGGCAAAGTTTATAGTGTTTTGGATTTCCTGCCTCGTCTCGTCCGGGGCGCCAACGATGAAGGAGCCTACAATCACGTCTACGCCTGCTTTACGGGCGGTTTTCACAGCGGTTTCTGTTTGATGCGGCGTGATTGTTTTGTTAAAGTAATCAAGTATTCTTTGGTTAGCGTTTTCTATGCCGAAATACAGGATTTTGAGGCCCGCTTTCACCATTGCTTTTAGCAGTTCACTTGAGCAGTTGTCTACTCTTCCTTCGCATATCCATTGAAATTCCATTTTTTCTTTTATCATGCCTTTGCAAAGTTCTATTGTTCTTTTAGGGTTCAATGTGAAGTTGTCATCAACAAAAATTAACTGTTTGTAGCCTTCGCTTACGAGCAGTTCCAGTTCTTCAAGAGTGTTTTGGGCTGACCGAGCCCTCCAAACGTTATGAGCGAATTCTGTACAACTACAAAAGCGACACGAGTAAACGCAGCCTCGGCTGGAAACCATGCTTGTGAACTTTTTAGGCGCTACGTTTGCTCCTGCAATCATACAATGATAATCAACATTGATCAGTTTGCGGTCTGGAAAAGGCAAAGCATCCAAGTTTTTAATTAAAGGCTGGTCGGGTGTGGATACTATGTCGTGGTTGTTTCTGTAGTTAATGCCAAGTACGTTGCTTAAGGGGTCATTGTGTTTTAGGCAGTCTGCTAATTGCGTGATTGTTTTTTCGCCTTCTCCCCGTACAATAACATCCACTGATGGGTATCGTTTTAGGATTCGATGTGCGTTAAAGGTAGCGTAATGGTTCCCTAGAACGGTTGTGATATTGGGGTTTCTCTCTTTCACTTTACGGCTGATTAATGCCGCCGTTTTGCCTGAGGTAGAAAGCGCTGAGAAGCCTAAAACATCAGGGTTCTCCTTCATGACCCAATCCACGGTTTCATTCACCGTTAAGCCTTGACCTGGCTGGTCTAGTACTGAAACTTCAACGTCGTTTATTTTTAGAGCTGAAGCTAAATAGAGAAGGCTTAGGGGCGGGAATGCAGCGATTGATTTGTTTTTTTCCCGTTCGTCCAGCCCCTCGTTAGGACTAGCGCTGACTAAGCAAAACTTCATGTTGACACATTTTTATACTTATTTTGTTGATAGTGGAGACAACTTAAAGTTTTAGGTAAGTTCCTTTTTACAAAATTGTTAGCTTATCTGCTTGCAGTTTTCTTATAAGCCAGTTTAATCAATCTAAACAAGGTTGTGAGGAAAGAGTATAACTAAAGCACTTAAAGAGAAAGGGTGGAAATGGGGCAGACATCAAAGAATTGGCATTCTCTAAGCATAGATGAAACTCTAAGAAAACTTGATTCTAACGCTGATGGGTTAACCCTAAAAGAAGCCCAAAAGCGTCTCAACATTTATGGACAAAACGAGTTGAAGAAGGAGAAAAGAAAGTCGCTCCTGAAACTTTTGCTGGGACAGTTCACGAACGTACTCATGATCATACTACTCATAGCCACAGGGCTTTCCCTGGCTGTTGGCGAAGCAACCGACGCCGCCATCATCCTAGCCATCGTAATAGCGAGCGCAGTTTTAGGTTTCACCCAAGAATACCGCAGCGAAAAAGCAGTTGAAGCCCTCAAAAAGATGACTGCACCCACCGCCAATGTTCTCCGCGAAGGAAAAAAGATGAAGATTCCAGCCAGCCAACTTGTTCCCGGCGATATCATCTTGCTTTACACTGGCGATAAGATTCCTGCAGACGCAAGGCTTCTGGAAGTCTTCACTCTGAAAGTGGACGAGGCATCATTAACTGGAGAGTCAGCGCCCGTCAATAAATTTACCGCGGAACTAGCTGAGCAGACGCCACTAAATGACAGACACAACATGGTTTTCACGGGAACAATCATCGTCTACGGAAGAGGCAAAGCCGTCGTTACCACTACAGGCATGAACACGGAATTTGGCAAAATCGCCGAAATGGTCCAAGCCGCGCCCCAAGAGCGAACACCCTTAGAAAAGCGAATGGCAGTTGTGGGCAAGTGGATAGGCATCATAGCCATAATTATTACTATAAGCGTAGGAGTAGTCGGCATAGTTCTCGAACGGCGTCCCATTTTGGACATGGTCCTTTGGGCTGTCAGTCTAGCAGTTGCTGCGGTTCCTGAAGCGTTACCTGCCATAGTAACTGGCGCTCTGGCTATTGGCATGTATCGCATGGCTAAAGTCAACACCATAGTTAAGCGGTTGCCCGCCGTGGAGACGCTTGGAAGCACCAGCGTCATATGCAGCGATAAAACTGGAACCATGACTAAGGGAGAGATGACAGTCCAACGTATCTACGCCAACAATCAAGTCATAGAAGTAACGGGAATCGGGTATGCTCCAACGGGCGAATTCCTGTTTGAAGATAAAGCAGTCTCCCCTGACGACCACCTGAAAACCCTGCTCAAAGTCGCGGCGCTGTGCAATGACTCCAGCCTTGAAAAACACATGAAAACAGGAACTTGGACTGTTAAAGGTGACCCTACTGAGGGAGCGCTAATTGTTGCCGCAAAAAAAGCAGGCATTGACAAAGAAGAGCTCGAACAGCAAGAGCCACGAATAGCTGAAATTCCATTCTCTTCTGAAAGAAAACGCATGACAACCATACATGCTACACAAGGCAGAAAAATCGCCTACATGAAAGGTGCCCCTGAAGTAGTCTTGGAGAGATGTAGCAAAATCTTCATAGACGGAAAAGTACAGCCGTTCAGCAGGGAAACCCTCGCTAAACACCTCAAAGTCACGGAAGCCATGGCACTCCAAGCCTTAAGGAACTTGGCCTTTGCCTACAAAGAATTGCCCGCCGAGAATGACAAATTAGACGAAGAGCTCGAACATGACTTTGTATTCGTCGGTATAATGGGCATGATTGATCCTCCTCGTCCCGAAGTCAAGGATGCCATAGGCATCTGCAAAAGCGCTGGAATCCGTGTCGTTATGATTACAGGCGACCACAAACTTACCGCAGTAGCTGTTGCTAAGGGGCTGAATTTGCTTGGTGAAAAAGAGGAAGAAGGCAAGGTGCTGACGGGTGCAGAACTTGAAGAGATGACGGATGATCAGTTAGCTGCTGTAGTAGAGAAAGTGGTTATTTACGCTAGGGTGTCACCTGAACATAAGATGCGAATTATCAAGGCTTGGAAGAAAAAAAATGAAGTTGTTGCAATGACAGGTGACGGCGTCAACGATGCCCCAGCACTGAAAATGAGTGACATAGGCATAGCCATGGGCATAACAGGCACCGAAGTGACGAAGGAAGCCGCAGATATGGTTTTGGCAGATGATAACTTTGCCAGCATCGTTAAAGCCGTTAAAGAAGGCAGAGAAATCTACGATAACATCAAAAAATACCTAACCTACCTGCTCCAGTGCAACATCATGGAGATTCTCGTTATATTCTTTGCAGTGATTAGCGTTCCGTACCTTGCCCAAATTTTTACGCCTAATCCTGACATAGCCTTGGTAAGTAGCGCTGGAATCGCATTGACTGCTGTACAACTCCTTTGGATAAACTTAGTTACCGATGGATTGCCAGCCATTGCTTTAGGCGTAGACCCAGGCGATCCAGATTTGATGCAACGAAAACCGCGTAAACCCAACGAGAGCATGTTCAGCAAAGACGTAAAAATTTACCTTACCGTTATGCCGATCTTCATGACAGCCATTTTACTGCTGGCGTTCTTCTCTAATATGCCCTGGGAAAGCTCATTTAAGCTGGCAGAGGCTCGGACGCAACTGTTTACTGCCATGATAATGATGGAGTTAGCTGTTGCAATTTCCGCTCGGTCCTTAAAATATCCCGTCTTCAAAGTGGGACCATTCAAGAACAAGTTCCTCTGGCTTGCCGTGCTTTCATCATTCGCATTACAATTGTTTGTGCTTTATACGCCAGGCGTCCAATCCCTCTTCGATGTGCACACCCCTGAACTGGTCGACTGGGCAATTGCTGTGCTGTTTGCATTTGTGGTCTTTAGCGTCTTAGAAATTGGCAAGTATGTGGCTTCGCGACGGAGAAAGGCAAAGTCCCCCGAAAAGCTTTATAACAAAACGTGCAGAATTCAAGGGTCAATACAATAACTTGGGGAAACATTGAAAATGAGTGACAATCTGGTAACAAAATTGGCGAATCCTGCACCGCTGGGACTGCTAGGCTTTGGCATGACTACTGTTCTGCTTAACTTAGTTAACGCTGGCGTTTTTCCTCTGGACACGATGATTTTAGCTATGGGCATAGCGTACGGAGGACTTGCGCAGGTCATTGCCGGTGTGATGGAATACAGGAAAGCAAACACATTCGGCACTGTTGCGTTCACGTCTTATGGGTTGTTCTGGTGGAGTCTGGTGATGCTTCTGGTTTTACCGAAGATTTCGTTCTTCAGTGGACTCGTTGCTCCCTCTGCTTCTTCGATGGCGGCGTATTTCCTGATGTGGGGAATCTTTACCTTCGCCATGTTCTTTGGTACATTGAAAGCTAATCGCGGGCTGCAGTTCGTGTTCATGAGCTTAGCTATACTATTCTTCATGTTAACGATAAGAGAGTTAACCAACAACCCAGTTCTGTTTGGAAACGTAACATTCAACACAATCACTGGCATCGAAGGCGTCATCTGCGGCTTAAGTGCAGTATATCTTGCAATAGCTGAAGTCTTAAATGAAGCGCACCATAAGACTATCTTGCCGATTTGCCCGACAAGTTAAAAATAACTAAATTCTTTTTTTTATTTTCTAACTTATGACTGAAAAACTTATATTCTTTAGAGCTTACCTTTCCCAGCAATTCAAGAGTGAAAGAAATGTCAGAAACAAGTTTACCTTTCAATGAGAAGTATAGCCCAAGTAACGCAAAAGTTTCTTCTGGAGAAAAACGAAAAAAGGAATGGGAAGAATCGTTAAAGAACCCGCAGGAATACTGGTCAGAAAAAGCCAAAGCCATCGACTGGTTCAACCCCCCAAGCAAAGTCTTAGATGACTCCAACCCGCCGTTTTACAAGTGGTTCCCTGATGGCGAACTAAACATTTCCTACAACGCCCTAGACAGGCACGTAAAAAGCAACCGCAAAAACAAGCTTGCCTACATTTGGGAAGGCGAAATGGGTGAAGTAAAAACTTACACTTACTACCAACTATACCGCGAAGTAAACGGACTTGCAAAGGTCCTAAAAGACTTCGGCGTCAAAAAAGGCGACCGAGTCGCAGTTTTCCTCCCTGTTATCCCTGAGTTGCCAATAACTTTGCTTGCAACAGCAAGGATAGGCGGAGTTCATGCAGTAGTCTTTTCAGGAT
>Ga0208688_1000528_pt1 | contig 20803 bp, 24 predicted proteins | sample June2015DPH_6_15_FD_184696 | JGI IMG/M metagenome (GOLD analysis project Ga0208688, IMG submission 184696) | Peatland microbial communities from SPRUCE experiment site at the Marcell Experimental Forest, Minnesota, USA - June2015DPH_6_150... | ecosystem: Environmental > Terrestrial > Soil >... | reverse complement strand
CACTTCCTTGAATAGGTTCCCCCAGGCCCAAAGAAAAAAGAGCCCACCTGATTATTCCAACGGCTGCACGAGGGCAAACGCAGCCTAAACCAAGATCCAGCAGTTGACAGCGGAAGAGCTTCTTTGTATACTTATTGATGTAGCCAGACGTGTGTTTGGCTAAATTGAGCCCGGCCCAAAATGGCCGGGCTTTTGCCATTTATGCGGAAAACAGGAAAACGATTGCAGCGGCGCATGAAGGCAGCAGCCAGTATGAAAGGCAGATTTGGCTTTTTGGTTTTTGGGAAACACTGATTTGCGCGGTCGCCAGCAATTGCCCAACGGGCTCGCACACTTGTTCTGCGTCCGCTGATCGCTGTGATCGGGAACTTAATGGAGGAGTCCATGCGCAAAAATTCGAAGAAACAAACTGCAGCTAGCCGTGCCAATGGCGCCAAGTCCGCCGGACCGACATCCGCGGAAGGAAAACAGAAAAGCCGACGGAACGCACTGAAGGACGGGCTTTTCTCAAAAGACGTTGTTGTCACTGCCGCTGGAGAACGAGTGGAGGATTTCAAATCGCTCAAGGCAGCAGTGTGGGATTCGGTTCAGCCCGACGACGCTTTGCAAGAAATGCTGGCCAACGACCTCGTTGTGAACTGGTGGCGACGGCAAAGAGTACGCTGTTGCGAATCCGCAAAGCTTCAGAACCGTCTCGAGAATCTTAAGGTCCATGATTCTTATCTGCGTTCTGATCAGATTGAACCCCTGAAGTTCCGCTTCTGCCTTGCGTCGGGACAGTACCAAGCAACAACAAACATCACACCTCCCGGGGATTTCAAGCAAATCGTCACAGAACTGGAAAAAGCTAGAAGCGAGCTGGCATCAACATCTCTCGGGCTCGAGTTTTTGATCGCGGAGGTGAATGCGGTCAAGGAAGAAGCGGAGTCGAAAGGGCAGATATCCTCGGCATCCGAGATAACCCTGCGCGCATGCGCTGGGCTTACAAATGATCTTGCCATGAGCTGTAAATGGATTAACTGGATCAACAAAACAGAATCGGCGGCGACTGCGGCTGAACGTGCACAAGGTGAACAGCGTGATGGTACGGGACAGACCAAAGGGACCAAGCCAGAGAAAGCCAACCGCGTCCAAAGCGCAGACCAGAGGGAAGCCGAAGAACGGGATGAGGCGGGTCGCACGTTTGTGCTGGTTTCCACGATCGAAAGCGTCGCACGCCCGCTTAGGATCAGGAAGCAAGTTTTGGAGTCGATCGAGAAGTGGCACGAGAAAAGTCGCGTGGCAGCCGCTGTTTTGCCCGCTGACAGCACGTACGATCGATTTGCGAGGGCAGAAACAGCGTACGACCGTCGCTTCTATCGGGCGCTGGGAGCACTGTTAGCAATGAAGCAGGCCAAGGATGCTTCCAAAATTCTGCCTAGATGACAACGTTTGTTCGGCATTTCGCTCCCCAGGGGGAGTCCCGCTCTTTGAAAAGTGAAAAATTGCAAAACGAACCCGAGAAGCGAAATTGCGGGGGCGGTCCCCGAAGGTGTCGTCCCGGAGCCATCACGCAAGTATGAGCTGCTGCTGCACGAAGGTGTCGAGGCCTACAAGAAGGAAGGGCCCAAGTTCATGCAGCGCCTGGTTGCCAAGCAAAAGGCTAATTGAGACGACTGACGGAATACTGAAGACGCTCCCGCTGGTGCCTCGCTCAGTGGCCGAGTTCTACGGGGAATTCATGGGAATGCTTCGATCCGCGGGGATCGAAGTCAAGATTTGGCGAATGCCGGTCGAAATCCCCAATCCCGGGACGGAAGCCGCTCTACACAAATGGCAAACTCGACCCAGCTACGGAGAAGCGCGATTTACCCGACGTGGGGCGTGTGGAGTATCCCACCGGCCACGACATTCAGACCGAAGTTGACTACATTCAACTCCGCGCAGGCGGCACGGCTCTGGCGGAGATTCTGACCATTCCCGGAGAAATCTATCCTGAACTGGTCAATGGCGGCATTGCGCGCTATCGCGGAGCCGACTATCCGGAAGCGCCACTCGAACCAGTGCTGCGCGAGCAGCTCAAGACGACGTATCAATTCATCTTCGGCCTGGGAAATGACGACCTCGGGTATCTAATCCCCAAGGCAGAGTGGGATGAAGAACCGCCCTGGTTGATGAACGCCGCGCAACCCTGGTATGGCGAAGTCAACTCATTAGGACCGGATGCCGCTGTTGCACTCCTGCGCGCTTTGGTCGCCCTGATTCATCGGTGATTGCGGAAAAATCCGTACCGTTCTCGGTACCGTTGAAATCTCGGCTCACACGTATTTCCGGTCGTTGTGTGTACCATTCCTATCAACGGTAGACTCGGTGACGCTTGTACCTGTGAACACCCGAGCCGACCTGAACCCCCGTGCGAAGTTAAGGTTGGGGTGCCGCCCGGAGACGGCACCCTCCGTGAAGCATTCGACGAACGGTTTGGTTACGCAACTGCTTCGTGCTGGGGCGCTGAGACTGCACGCTGGGCAGCCCCTTTCCCAAGGAAGTTTGCTAGTTCAGAGTTCACTTCCTCCGCGTGGGTCCAGGTAATACAGTGCGGCCCATCCTTCACCACTGACAGGCGGGCTCCCTTGATCAGTTTGGCAGTCCGGAGTCCCGAGGCAGTGATCGGCAGAATCCGGTCCGCATCTCCATGAATGACCAGCGTGGGCACGTCGATGCGAGCCAGATCCTTGCGGAAGTCCTCATGCCAGGTTGGCACGCAAGCGAGACTGGCCGTGGCAGATGCTCCGGCTGCTACGTTCCAGCTTGCCTGGACGGCTTGTTCGCTGACGCGCTTGCCCAGGAGGTCCGTGTTGTAGAAATTCTTGAAAAACTCGGTGAAGAACGCGTAACGGTCTGCGACGACGGCTTTTTGTATCCCCTCGAAGACGCTGCCGTCCACGCCCTCAGGGTTGTCTGGTGTTTTCAGCAGGAACGGCGGAACCCCCGAGACGATTACCGCCTTACTCACCCCCTTCGATCCGTATTTCCCTAGATAGCGGGCCACTTCGCCGCCACCCATCGAGAAACCGACCAGCGCGAAGTCACGTAGTTTAAGATGCGTCACGAGCTTGTGCAGGTCCTCGGCGAAGGTGTCATAGTTGTAGCCCGTGGTTGGCTGGCTAGACTTGCCGAACCCTCTGCGGTCATAGGTGATGACGCGGTGGCCTGCGTCCAAAAGAACTGGCAGCTGCTTCTCCCAGGAAGCACCGCTCAGCGGATATCCGTGGATTAGGACAACGGGCTTACCGGAGCCGTGGTCCTCGTAGTAGAGGTCGATGTCACTGGAGTTTTCTTTACCGACGTTCACGTATGGCATTGGGATTCTCCTTTTATCCTATTTCTTGGGTGCATGAGTTGAGGGTTTATTTTGGTCGCGGCGTCTTTAATTCTAAACCAACAGCCCGGGCTATTTGCAGGAGCGGCACAGCCTGCCGCCAGAGTTGCTGCAAAACATCGCCGAAGTCGAAACTTTGGCGGCTAAGGCTGCAGAACAATAGCCCGCCAGAACCCTTGGCAAACGGCTGGAGGGAAGCAGGATGCTCAAACAAATAAAGTCGGACCATCGGAACAACACGCGGCATCTTCAATCTAGGTTCGATATGACGATGAAACCCTGGTAGAGACATGGCAGAAGCGGAAGAAGCTAAGAAACGCGATTTTAGAGGTGGATTTTTCTTTCGCGATCTTGCCGATGGAGCGATGGCCCTCGGTCAAGTAGATGGCGAAGACGTGATCCTGGTGCGCCGCGGTGACGAGTTTCTTGCGGTTGGCGCAAACTGCACTCATTACCATGGAATGCTCTCGCAGGGTCTCGTTGTTGGGGACACCTTGCGATGTCCCTTGCATCACGCCTGTTTCAGCTTGCGCACTGGGGAAGCGTTGCGCGCACCCGCCCTCGACCCGATACCGCGCTGGCGCGTAGAAAGGATCGGCGACAAGGTGTTCGTACGAGAGAAACTCGCCGACTTGGATAGAAAACACCTGCGCGGCTCCGCGGCGGGACAGAGCCTTCCTGCTTCGGTTGTGATCATAGGAGGTGGTGCCGCCGGCCTTGGAGCCGCGGACATGCTGCGCCGGGAAGGCTACGATGGCCCGCTGACCATGATCAGCGCGGATGATTGGCCCCCTTACGACCGGCCGAATCTATCCAAGGACTTTCTCGTGGGCGCCGCACCAGATGAGTGGATGCGATTGCGACTGCCTGGGTTTTACCGTGAACAGAAGATCGATCTCGTGCTCAATTCGCGAGTGTCGGCGCTGGACATCCCGCAGAGGCGTGTCCAGCTGGAAAACGGTCAGACCTACCGGTTCGAAGCCCTCCTGATCGCGACTGGGGCCGAACCTGTCCGCTTGAAGATCGAGGGCGCCACCGACTCCCAGATTCACTATCTGCGAACCTTTGCAGACGCTCGTGCGATTGTCTCCAAGGCTGCATCTGCCAAGCGTGTCGCCGTTGTCGGCGCGAGCTTCATTGGCCTGGAGGTTGCAGCATCGTTGCGCACACTTGGAATCGCGGTGGACGTCATAGCGCCAGAGAACCAGCCTTTAGAACGCGTGATGGGGACAGAAGTCGGCCTCATGATTCGTGGCCTTCATGAAGCCCACGGCGTTGTTTTCCACTTTGGCCAAACCGTCAGGAAGATTGACGGAGCCACATTAACGTTGACCGGCGGAGCCGCACTTGAAGCGGACTTCGTGGTTTTGGGCGTCGGCGTGCGCCCCTCCTTGACCCTAGCCGAGCGAGCGGGTCTAGCGATTGATCGCGGGATCGTGGTCAACGAGTACCTCGAGACCAGTGCTCCAGGTGTCTTTGCAGCAGGCGACGTTGCACGGTGGTCCGATCCCCATTCTGGGGAGCAAATTCGGGTAGAGCACTGGGTGGTGGCTGAGCAGCAGGGGCAAGTGGCGGCAAAGAACATTCTGGGCCGGCGCGAACGATTCGATGCTGTGCCATTTTTTTGGAGCCAGCACTACGACGTCGCCATTAACTATGTCGGGCACGCCGAGCGTTGGGATTCGGTCGAGATCGATGGCAATGTTGAAGCTCGGGATTGTGTTGTGTCTTATAAGCGAGGGGGACGCATCCTCGCTGTTGCAACGATTTCGCGGGATCTGCAGAGCCTGCAGACCGAGGCGGCGATGGAGGTCCGCAAGAGCTGAGCCGACATACCTTGATTCTGGCACCGGGGAGGACACGAACTGGCCCCTGATGATGTTGAAGCCGCCGAAGCCTGGTTATCCGAAGACAAAGTCCGAAAGAGAGTCGCGGCGTGAATGAAATAAGGAGATGCTATGGCTCGTGATCACGTTTCCCTCTTGGAATTTGGCGCAAGTCATCCAATTCTGTCCAAATTGTTCCGACGAGCTCCTTAAGCAGGAACTGCGTCCTTTCTTGCCGCAGGCAGGCAGTTCGTAGCGACCCTTGACGCGCAACAAAACGGCTAAAGCAAACCGTGCTTCGCTGCGACCAATTTGGACGGTTCGTCATCTAAGCCACCGGGAATAGGCTGTGCTGACGGGTTACTTCGACAGTACTGGCCGCGCAATTGCCCACTTGGTATCGAACTTCTATCGCCCGGGTATTGGGGTGCTCGGGCTAGACTAAACCGCTCAAAGCAACCGGTTCTGGAGTTGCGGACTGCGGCAGAACTGAGCAAGAACGACAGCTGCGCACGTCACGGCTACGCTTCGTCCAGTCGCCGCGGCCAACTAGGAGGCCCAGGTGCTTGCCACGCAAGATGGCGCCACAGTCCGTTATGAACTCATGGAGCGGCTCTGCGACGCGCGTCGGCGAAGCGACGAAGTCTTTAGTCTGCTGCGCGACGATTCTTTGTATGAGCGGCCGATCCCGGAGCGTCATCGCATTATCTTCTACGTCGGACACCTCGAGGCATTCGACTGGAATCTGCTTCACGAAAACATCTCCGGCCTGAAGAGTTTTCATTCTGAATTTGACCGGTTGTTTGCCTTCGGCATCGATCCAGTCGGCGGCGGACTGCCCAGCGATCAGCCGTCCGATTGGCCATCTTTGGGTGCGGTGCATGACTACGTGACCAAGATCCGAACTGCTCTGGACGAGAAACTGGGAGGCGCAGGGGGCGAACAACATCCCCAGTCCCGCGACGGCTTTCCGATGGACACGTTACTCAGCGTAGCGGTTGAGCATCGACTGATGCATGTCGAGACTCTGGCCTACATGCTGCATCAGTTGGCACTCGACAAGAAGTTGCGCGCAGAACATCCACAGGATCTCGACACTGCTCCGGTGGTACACCGCATGGTAGCAATCCCCGCGGGTGTGGCAACTCTCGGCCTTCTCCGCAGCTTGGAAACCTTCGGTTGGGACAATGAGCGCGAAGCCCACACGGTGGACGTCCCTGCATTTGCCATCGATCGATACAAAGTGACCAACCGGCGGTATTTGGACTTCATGGCCGCCGGTGGCTATGAGACTCGCGGCTTCTGGAGCGACGAAGATTGGGATTGGAAAACCGCCCAAGGGATATCTCATCCGGTGTTCTGGGAAAAGGCGGGTGATCGTTGGCTCTACCGGACGATGTTTGACGAAGTGCCACTCCCGCTCGACTGGCCAGTCTACGTGAGTCATGCGGAAGCAAGCGCGTACGCGCGGTGGGCCGGGAAGTCGCTCGCCACGGAAGCGGAGTGGCATCGGGCCGCGTACGGCACCGCAGGCGAAGGCGAGAGGACTTTCTCGTGGGGAACTGAAGCACCCAACGTCCGTTCCGGTAAAACGAGGTTTGGCAATTTTGACTTTCACCGCTGGGACCCCACTCCGGTGAACGGATTTCCCGAGGGCCGGAGCGCCTTCGGCGTCGACGACATTGTAGGAAATGGATGGGAATGGACGTCCACCGTGTTTGCCCCGTTTCCCGGTTTTAAGCCCTTCCCGTTCTACCGAGGCTACTCTGCTGATTTTTTCGACGGCAAACACTTCGTCATGAAAGGGGGCTCGGCGCGTACGGCAGCATGCATGCTTCGGGCCTCGTTCCGCAACTGGTTCCAGGCCCACTACCAATATGTGTACACGGGATTCCGCTGCGTAAGCCGCTGATCGGGGGATTGGGAAATGCTTGTTCATGCCATTGCTGGCAACGCCACTTACGACTTTGCCTCCGAGGTTCATGCCGGACTCACGCGGTCAGGACAGAAGGAACTCCCCTCCAAATACCTTTACGACGACGTTGGCTCAGCGCTGTTTGATGTGATCAGCCGTCTGCCCGAATACGGCCTGACGCGCGCGGATGAGCGCTTATTGCGGCGGCATGCCAGCGAGATTGTCGATAGCCTGGCCACTCCGGTGGCTGTCGCCGAGTTGGGCAGCGGCAGTGGCAAGAAGACGCGCTGGTTACTTGAAGCGCTCTGCCGCAGACAATGTACGTCATACTACCCCGTCGAAATATCGCCCTGGGCTCTAGCCATGTGTGAACGGGAACTCAGGGATATAGATTCGATTAGCATTGTCGGCCTGGAGCGGGAATACCTTGCTGGGTTGTTGGAGGTAGCAGCGCGCCGGAAAAGCGGCCAACATCTGTTTGTACTGTTTCTGGGAAGCACTATCGGCAACTTCGATCGTCCCGCGGGTGTGGAATTTCTGGCAAAGATACGACGAATCCTGCAAGCCGGCGACTCACTGTTGTTGGGAACGGACCTGGAGAAGCCTAGCGCGCAGTTGCTCGCGGCCTACGATGATGAAATCGGAGTGACGGCGGCATTTAATCTCAACCTGCTCGGCCGCATCAATCGCGAACTTGATGCGGACTTTGACTTGAGACAATTCTCGCACGTAGCGAGGATCAATCACGATGCCCGGAGCGTCGAGATGCACCTGCACTCGAATCGCCGGCAGAGGGTGCGCATCGCAGCGGCGGCGCTCGACGTCCAGTTTCTGGAAGGGGAGACCATCTGGACGGAAAGCTGCCACAAGTATTCGACGGAGGAGGTTTTCCAGATGGCGCGCGATGCCGGTTTCCGTTGCCATGCGCAGTGGGTCGATAAGGAGTGGCCATTTGCGGAAAACTTGCTGACGGCGGAGTAAGGCGGCTGTCCCGGCCGAGTTACGCAGGACGGCAAGGCGAGGTGATGGGCAGGCGTTGCTCGTGTAGTTGCCAGCGTTTGCCGGTTGAAGCCGATCAGCCGCTCGCATCATCTACTACTCACGGCTTTTCGATTCGGTTCGTTTTGAAGAAAACTATGTCTTCCTGGCCCGTACCTAGCGCACTTGATGCTGGCACACAGATCTTCCCGGATTTGACGACGGCGCAGATCGATCGGATCCGTCCCGGCAGCAAGCTCAGAAGAGTTGAACCGGGCGAGATCCTGTTCCGTCCGGGCGACACCGGGGTTCCGTTCTTTGTTTTCCTTTCCGGAAGCATGGAGATCGTGCAGCCGGACGTCACCGGTGAGCGCCTCGTAACCACACACCACCGTGCCGGCGCGTTTACAGGTGAACTTAGCATGATCTCCGGGCAGCGATGCTTGGTGCTCGGACGCGTCACCGAGCTCGGTGACCTTCTTGAGCTTAGCCCGGAGGCCCTGCGCTCCCTAATCGCGCGAGATGCGGAACTGAGCGAGATCATCATGAGGGCGTTCATCCTGCGCCGTCTCGCGCTCATCACAAACCACCTGGGAAACGTGATCTTGATGGGCTCGCGCCACTCGGCGGCCACGCTACGTCTATGCGAGTTTCTCGGACGCAATGGCCATCCTTACACCTATGTGGACCTTGACACCGACAAGATGTCGCAGGAACTGCTAGACCGTTTTGCAGTCAACTTGGCAGACGTTCCCATCGTCATTTGCGACGCACGTACTGTATTGCGCAACCCCTCCATTCAGCAGCTCGCAGAATGCCTGGGGCTAAACGTCAGCGTCGACAGCACACAAGTCCGCGATTTGATCATCGTCGGCGCCGGTCCTGCTGGACTGGGAGCGGCTGTTTACGCTGCTTCGGAAGGTTTGGATGTTCTCTTGGCCGAGACCGAAGCCCCTGGTGGGCAGGCCGGATCTAGTTCCAAAATAGAAAATTACCTTGGTTTCCCTACCGGTGTCTCCGGACAGGAACTAGCGTCGCGTGCGATCAGTCAAGCGCAGAAGTTTGGCGCGAAGATGATGGTGGCGCACAGCGTCGTAAAGCTGAACTGCGATCGCCGCCCTTACAAGCTGGTTCTGGACGACGGCAGCACCCTCTCGTCGCGGGCTATCGTCATTGCGACCGGGGCGCGTTACAACAAGCCGCCTATTGCCGATCTGAAGAAGTTTGAGGGTCAGGGTGTGTACTACGGCGCGACCTACATCGAGTCGCAGTTGTGCGGTGACGAAGACGTGATCGTGGTCGGCGGCGGGAACTCCGCCGGCCAGGCGGCCGTCTTCTTATCGCAGACGGCGCGCAAGGTCTATATGCTGGTGCGCTCCGGAGGACTGGCGGAGACGATGTCCCGTTACTTGATTCAGCGAATCTCGGAAAATCCAGCGATCGAGTTGCATTTCAACACCGAATTAGAGAGTTTGAACGGCTACGCTCAATTAGAGCGTGTCGGCTGGATCGACAAGAGCACACGACAAACCTCAAGTCACGAAATTCGCCACGTATTCATTATGGCGGGAGCATCGCCTCGAACCGACTGGCTGCGCGGTTGTGTTGCTATGGATGACAAAGGGTTCATCCTCACAGGACGAGACCTGGACGGGACCAGCGAATCTCCCGTTTGGCCGCTTGCGCGAGCTCCCCAGATGCTGGAAACCAGTCTTCCCGGTGTATTTGCGGTCGGTGATGTGCGATCAGGCAACGTGAAGCGTGTGGCCTCGGCGGTCGGCGAAGGAGCAATTTCCGTGCACCTCGTGCACCGCGCTCTAGCCGAGGTGTAGAGGCTCCGCTTCGGATACGCTGGCAAGTCAACAAGGGACAAGGAGAAACATGATGCCGCAATGTACGCATCTCGATCAGATCAGGATTACCAGCACGGAAAAGCATGTTTGTGAAGAATGTGTGAAGACCGGCGACACGTGGGTCCATTTGCGGTTGTGCCTCGAATGTGGGCGCGTTGGTTGCTGCGACTCGTCGAAGAACAAGCATGCGACCAAGCACTTTCATCATACGAAACATCCGCTTATGCGCTCCATCGAGCCGGGAGAGACATGGGTATGGTGCTATGTGGACGTCGTTTCCCCCGGGGAGTTGAGCGGTCTCACGCCGGAGCCGAAACTGAGGGCTAAGGCTGCGGAATAGTAGCCCGCCAGAACTCTTAGCAGAGAGGGCGACTACCGCAGGGAAGAGACTTCCGGAGGGGCGCGACTGGAGGCAAACGGGTGTACAGTTCCAACCGCCGAGAGGCCAAAAGACTGATTCCGGTCGAAATGTAAAATGATAGAGTCGACGGAGTTTCCCGATGGCAACACAATCGCTTGGGAGAGAGCTCAGCAACCGAGAGTTCTTCATTCAGAGGTGGGAGCAAGAATACCCCGCCTTCGTGAGGGTATTCAAAGCACTGCCAGCTAACCGTCTCGATTACCGGCCCCACCCGCGGTCACGTTCGGCCGGAGAACTGGTTGCCCTGTTGGTTTCTGCCCAACAGAGTTGCATTGAACTGTGCAAGAACCTAAAGAGTATGTACAGCGGTTTGCGCTGGCAGGAACCGGGCGGTTTTGGCACCCTGGCGGAAATGATTGCGGCTTATGAACGTGATCATGACACGCTCGGCCGTCAATTGCACAGCCTGGACGACAACGGTTGGAACCACCCAGCGTGGTTGATTCAGGGCACAGAGGAGATCCTGCTCAAGGACACGGTAGGGGGACTGCTATGGATTGCACTGTTCGATGTCATTCACCATCGCGGTCAATTGAGCACTTACATTCGTCCGATGGGCGGCAAAGTCCCGAGCATTTATGGACCCTCAGCTGACGATGCGGGTTAATCGGCAAGAACCAGCGGCCGGAGGCTTACATGGACGACCCACGTCAGGATGACAGCCCCAGCGCCAACGACCAGAATCTGCATAGTTGAAGACCCCTTTGTTCTCTGACGCTGTTCGACGCGTTGGATTATACCCGTGGGCGCACTACCAGCCGCCGCGGGGCTACGTTTTCGGATCCAGCAAGACGCCGCCGACCACCTTCTGCGGTTTGATCGCACGCGCCGAATTCCAGAGCGCGCCCGGATTGACCCGATTCGGATGGAGCTCCAACATCTTGTCGTAGAGCTCTCGCGCGGTCGTCGTCGTCCCGGCTACGCGGTCGAAATCGCGGATGTACTGCCGGGTCTCTTCAATGATCTTGGGGCTGTCGTCGTTTTCAGCCCGCTTGTGTCCCGCGATCACCGCGCGTGGCTTGAATGCCTCGATCGTGTCGAGGGCGGCAATCCACTCGCGCCGCGTTTGCGGATCGGACTCGGCGAGATGCAGGTGGACGCCGTTGTAGGCGGCGTCACCCGCTACGACCAAGCCAATTGACGGAACATGGAGGCAGGTCGTGTTGACGGTATCGGTATGTCCGAGCGGCACAGCGACCACATCGTGCCCCTCAAGGTCAATCACGCTTTCGGTCAGTTCTTCGGCAATCACAAGGTGATCGGAAATCTGACCGGGGAAACGCGGATTCCAAAACGACGCGAGGGACTGCAGCGATTCCTGCTGCCGCATGATCTTGACTACATCCGACGTCGCGACAAACCGGGCGCCCGGAAATCGCTCTAGACTAGAGAAGAGCACCGTCCGGAAGCGATTGGCAATGCTGGGTTCGGCGCCAATTGGAAATGCAAAGGGCCCGATCCGAACGCGCCCGCAGCACAATCTCATAAAAAGGGTGAATCGAGCGAGATGAACAATTCCGTGGCGGCAGCTGACCTGAATCTCTCGAAGCGTCGGGTGGCTGTCCGGCGTCAACTATTCTTTCCCTTCGGCCGGGAATTCCGGGCTTGCGCCGCGCCCTCGCCGAAGGTAAGATTGTCTTACCATGCAAACTAAGGTCTCCACTAAGGGGCAGGTTGTACTTCCCGGTCCTCTGCGCCGCCGGCTTGGCATTCGCGCTGGGGATCCGCTCGAAGCCAACATCGAGGGCGGACGCATTGTGTTAACGCCCCGTGAGAAGCGTCCACGCCAGGTCAAGATTGCCATCGATCCCATCACTGGACTTCCTGTTCTTAGCGCGGGTTCGGACGCTCCCGTGTTGAGCAGCAAAGAGGTTGAAGAAATTTTGACAAACTTCCCATGAGATATCTGCTCGACGTAAACGCGCTGGTTGCGCTTGGATTCGCTAATCACGAATTCCACGCTCGCGTGGCCTCGTGGGTGCGAGCGCAGCACCCGACGCTGGCGACCTGTTCGATCACTGAGCTGGGGTTTATAAGAGTCCTTGCGCAGGCGCCGGCATACGGATTCACGGTCGCACAAGCGCGCTCTCTGTTGCTTCGGCTGAAAGAGGCCGACGTGTCACGGTTCACATTTATCCCGGACGATCACGATGTTTCTCATCTTCCAACCTGGGTCAAAACCCCAAAGCAGACTACTGATGGCCACTTGGCGAAGCTTGCAAGCGCGAACGGAGGGGTCCTTGCGACTCTAGACGGAAAGATTCCAGGAGCCTATCTCATTCCCTATGGCTAACTTGAGTGTCGTAGCGGTTGTAGCGTTCAGAACAGCAGCTGTCGACAGGACCTGGCGTGGGCCGATTTTTTAGGTCGGCGAAATTATGATTCTTTAGGCTTAGCGATGCGGGACCGGACCACCGGACCAGCATTCCGACTAGGCACGTGACCCCGGCTCCAAGCAAGTAGACTAGAGAAGAGCACCGTCCGGAAGCGTTTGGCAATGCTGGGTTCGGCGCCAATTCGAAATGCAAAACCCCCGATCCGAACGCGTCGCAGCACGATCTCCCAAAAAAGAGTGAATCAAGCGAGATGAACAATTCCGGGTCGGCAGCTGACCTGAATCTCTCGAAGCGTCGGGTGGCCTTGCGCCTCACAACTTTGGCCTGGGCTGTACTGGTTTTCTACCTCTCCACAGAAAGGTTCGGTTCCGATTTCTCGCAGGGTCTGGTAGCCCAGGCGCTCACCTTGCTCCACATCAGCGTTTCACCCAGAACGTTCCATATTTTAGACACTCTCCTGCGGAAGACAGCCCACATGACGGAGTATGGAATCCTGGCCTTTCTCGTCTATGGTAGTTTCGCGGAGCAGCAACCGTTTCGGTGGAGGTTGCGTCAAGCGATATGGTGCATCGGCATTGTTGGCCTCTATTCCCTTACCGACGAGTTCCATCAGAGGTACGTACCCGGCCGCCATGCTTCCTTGGTTGATTGCGGAATTGATGTTGCCGGAGCCGCGGTTGCTGTAGGCATGATTTTCGAGGCGCGTCGCCTGTTCAGGCGCGCCTCGAGCGATTAGCGCAGCGGAGCATGAAGGGAGACGAGTGGTTTTTCACGCGCTCAATATTCCCATGTGTTCGGAGACTGGTTAACGGATGCATGACACGTGGAGCATAACGTGATCAGGTTCTCTTCGGAGTCGTGGCCGGAGTGGCTGCGAAGCTGTTTGTGATGGACTTCTAGGTTCGACCGCGTTTCGTCGAATCCAACGCTCCACACTCCCGGCGCGGGGAGACTCTGAACCTACTTTTCAGCAGCGGGCCTGAGAGGGGCCGACTCCTCGAGGATATCAAGCAGCGCACCTGCGCAATAGACTCGGTCGCGCTTCGCATCGCCTACCCTTTTGACAATACCCGTGCGTTCCAGTCGTTCGATAGCGCGCTGTGCTGTCGTGAATGCCACCCCGAGTCGGGCAGCAACCCCGTTGGTAGTTATGAAAGGATTTGCTCCCAAGAGTTCGACGACCCGCAATGGATTGGCGGTTGACGCACCAGAGACTCTCTCCTGCCACTGAGCTAGCAGTTGGTTGATGCGGGTGGCCCGACTCAAAGCATCTTCTGACATGCGAGCGACTCCAAGCAAGAAGTACTCCAACCAGTCGTTCCATGCCCCACGTTCACTGATCGCGCGCAAACCGTCGTAGTAGTCGCGCCGCGATGCTTCAAAAAACGCTGACAAATATAGCAGTGGTGTCGGGAGGATCTGGCGTTCGATCAGAAACAAGGTGATGAGGAGGCGTCCTACCCGGCCATTGCCGTCAAGAAATGGATGAATGGCTTCGAATTGATAGTGCGCCAGCGCAATGGTTACAAAGGGTGGCAGGTTTGATTCATGCAGGAACTTTTCCCAGGCCGCGAGACAAGGCTCTACTTCTCCCGGAGGGGGTGGGATGTAGGAAGCGGTTGCGGCAGTACTGCCAGGCTTGCCAATCCAGTTCTGAATGTTACGAAAATGTCCGGGCGCAGCTTGGTGCCCCCTGACGCCCGTCATGAGCTTTTCGTGCAGCTCGCGAGTGAGCCTGACGCAAAGCGGCAGTTTTTCGAGGCGTGAGATTCCGCGCTCAAGAGCAACCACGTAGTTGCCAACTTTCTGAAGGTCCTCAGGGCTACGGTCCACTATTGCTCCTGCCTCGGCAGCGAGCAACTCACCTAGGGTAGCCTGGGTGCCTTCAATCTTGCTCGATAGAACAGCTTCGCGCTGTACGAAGGGCCGGATCAAAATGTGGGGATTGGGGAGCCGCCCGCCTTCACCTGCCAATCGTCCGACGAGTCGGTCTGCGTCCGATAGCGCGCCAATCAGCCGCGGTGTCCAGTCAAGTTCGGGAGGCAAGGGCGCAGGCACAAAGGCGGAGTAGCTACCTTGCGATACTCTCTTGCCGGGAATGTGGGCTGTCTTGGGCATTGCTACTTTCAGAGTCGAAAATACCGTTCCGCCCTATTTTCACAATTCATGATAATCGAAAATAGTGATGTTGGCTATTTGTGGCCCAAGCTGTTCTATAACAATCTCCGGGCGTGAACGACCGGAGCGAGGGGCGCCGACTTCTAGCCGAGCCATTTCGCCCAGAGTTCAAAATCCGCAGCTTTCGAGCTTTGTGCAACCAGGTTGCACAATCGAAGTGCTGGCCGTCCTCGGCGAGGATGTCAAATCAGGGCTGAGGCAAGCTCCTTTTGCGGCCGGGCCGGAAACGGTTTGATTTTGGGCTGCCTGCTTTTCTGAGCCTTCGAAAGATCGTAATTGAGCTGCATCTTCAGCCAAAACTCGGGAGACGTGTACGGCATCGCCTTGGCAAGCCGCACGCTCATCACCGCTGAAATGCCGGCGTGGCCGTTGAGTATCCGGGAGAGATTGGGCCGCGTCACCCCGAGGCGCCTGGCCGCCTCCTTCACCGTCATGTCGCCCAGGTAATCCTTCAGGACCTCGCCGGGATGGGATGGATTGAAAAGCATGCTTAGCTCCTAGTGGTAATCCTGGTAATCGACGAGAATCGCGTCCTCGCCCTCGAACGCAAACGTGAGCCGCCAGTTCCCGCTCACCCGCACGGCCCAGTGCCCCTCCAGGTCGCCCTTGAGTGGGGGCAGGGCGTACCCTGGCGCATTCATGTTGGCCGGGCAGGTGGCCGCATCCAGAGCGGAGAGTAGCCTTCTCAGTCGGTTTGCGTGTTCTGGCTGAATGCCAGCCTTCGAGCCGGTTTCGGCAAACTGCTTGACGCCTTTATGCCGATAGCTCTTAAGCATATGTGTAGTGTACCAATACACGATACACATTTCAATGGGCATCCGCGCGGCCAGGCGGTCCAGCAAGGAGCCCAGCGATGAAACAATCGCGACCTAATCGAGTTCCATCGCGGTCCGGCAGAGAATAACACGACCACGCAACCCGTTTATGGTCTTAGCGGCCATGCACTCTGGCGTGGCATGCCGCGCACAGGGTGATCAAGTTCTCCTCTGAAGTTTGGCAGTGCGGAGGGCAGGGGAGTACCCGATTAGGAAACGGGGAAGGGAAGCACGGGGGGCAGGGGTGCCCGGTTAGTACCTTTGTTGGAATTTATGCTCCCGCCGCAAAGCCCAAAGAGGCTTTCGTCTGGGACGAGTCCAAGGGGATCGATTAAAGTTGGACGGTGTAATTCAATTGAAGTACAATAAGGGGAAGGAGCTTTTCTCATGACTGCAAACGCATTGGTGCAAACACGGATCGATCCCGCCGTGAAAGAACGCGCGGCGGTGGTGCTGGAAGAGTTGGGGATCACCGTCTCGGAGGCGGTGCGCATTCTGTTGACGCGGACCGCCAACGAAGGCGCACTCCCGTTCGCATTAACCAATAACGCCGCCGCACATGATGCGTGGTTCCGCGCTAAAGTGCAGGAAGCGCTGAACGATCCACGTCCCGGCATCCCGCACAAAAAGGTCGAAGCGCACTTCGCCAGGCGGCGAGCCGCCGCGCTGCGCAAGGTGCGATAGTCCATGCGGCTGGAGTGGTCCCTCTTCGCGCGGACCGACCGCGACGCGATCTTTGACTACATCGAAGCGGACAGCCCACAGGCCGCCATCACCGTGGATGACCGCATTCGGGTGCAGGTCGAGGGCTTGGTGCAGTGGTGCAGTTCCCGGAGAGCGGCCGTCCTGGCCGCGTCGAGGGAACGCGGGAGCTGGTTATTCACCGCACGCCCTACATCGCCGCTTATCGCATCGCTGGCGACACCGTGCGGATTTTGCGTGTGTTGCACGGTGCCCAGCAGTGGCCCGAGGATATGTCCGAAGAACCGCAAAAGTGAACGTTAGCCGTGAGAAGAAGCGCATGCTAACAATTTCGAAGCCATTATCGGCAGGCCAGGCGCGGACACACCAGGGGTCGTGGTAGCAACGGAACAGCAACTGCAGTTAATTTAAGCCTCGGCGTCACGAAGCCCAGAAAATGTGTGGCAAAAGAAAATGAGATTTGCGAGATAGGAGCACCCGGTTAATGGAATCGTGTTCTCCATCGCGGGCCTGGAAATCGAAGCGGCCCGTTCTCTTACTCTGTGCATCCCAGGAGGGTTTCACCATGAGCCACGTCATTCGCCTGCAGTTGATTGGAAGGGTTACCTACTACGTCGGTTGGATCGCGTTGGTATGTGGAGGCTTGTTGCACCTTAACATTGCAACCAAGCTGTTCTTGGCGGTGAGTCTAACGAAGCGGAATCTGTTTGAGGTCAGTGTAGTGTGCTTCTTGATTTGCATCGCCTCGGAACTCCGAGCCCATGCCTTGCCCGGAAACGAGCTGTCCGCCGATGTAAGAAGGGCCGCGTAGGGACTGCCAGCAGACCAGATGGTCGGGACCTGCGATGCGGCTCCGTTTTAGCCTCTCGTGCGGGAATTGAATCGTGCCCCCCTGACGTTCGTTCGTGCGTCATGGCGGGCCGATCAACAACAAAAAACGCCCCACAACCCGGTCGGAGTCGTGGGGCGGAAGAGTGAACAGCCCCCCTCCCCTAGGGGTACCGTTCAGCCACAGCGTAAGACCTTTCCGCCAAGAGAAGAATGGCACGTGCGTGCTAAGCGTTGGGCACAAGCGGGCCAATCAAGGCCGTCTCGTGTATTGCGGGTAACTCTCGTACCGGTCGCGGCAGAGCGCGTGGTTCCCCGGTTTCGTTACCAATATCTCCATCTGGTGCTGCCGCACCCAAGAAAAGGGAAGCGGGCGGAAGTGTTTCCGCCAGAGGGTTCCAAGTACCTTCAGCGCTTCCTTTCAAAACAGAAGCCTGAAACGGAGCAGTAGCCAAACAATTCTCTTACTCGCCTGACAGGAGAATCTCCGGGTGCTTATGTGCGATTGTCAGAAGCTTCAAGGTCGCTTCCCGCGGGTGGCGTATTCCCTGTTCCCAGCTTTCTACCGCATTGGGGCTCACATTGATGATCCGAGCGAAAACTGCTTGGCTCACCTTGAAGGACTGCCTGATGGCTCGGATCTGGGTGGCTGTGAGCGGCTTGGGCGGGGGCGGTACGTCGGTGACCCGCAATGTTCCCTTTTTACCCTGCTCGTAAGCCAAAGCTTCATGCAAAGATTGTTTCAAATCATTGAACACTTTCACCGCCTTCTTCTTCCTTCTTGTTTGTTCCATGGGAGTAACCCTATCTTGTTGCTTTGATTTCGGCCACCAGTGCTCGCAACTCTTTGCGTTCATCATTCGACAAGTCTTCCTGTTCGTCCTTGTCCAACAAATACAACAGGTGAATATGGCTTCGATTCTCCAAATACAGGAACAGATAACGGTACCCGCCTCGCTTGCCCTTGCGTCGGGCAGGATTCGAGCAGCGTGCCTTGCGAATTCCGCCGAGTCCTGGTACTAAGTCTCCACGAGCCGGATTTTTGATCAGGTCGGCCTGGACAGCGCTCAGCACATCGAGAGCTGCCGCCCCGGCTAACTGGTACAGCCGTCGAGTGAACGCTCTGGATTCGATGTATACCACTATGTAAGATATACCACTATGTAAGACATAAGTCAACTCCCTTTGAAACGGATAGCGGTGCTCAGCACCACCCGATCTCGCGATCGACGACGCACCCGATCGCAAAAATCGCAACGTACTATTGACGTTCGCCTTATGTTCGCATAGGATAAATCCGTGCGCAAATGGCTGCCATGCTCGATTTGTATTCGATCTTTACCCGAGCGTGGGTCCGACCCATGCGGCCGTTATCGCCGGCATTGGTCTTGAGTGGAACAGGGTACCGAGCCCCAAATTTGTGCAACCCGGTTGCACAGTGACGACCAACAGAATCCAAGTCGGCGAAATGCTGCTGCACGAAGGTGTCGAGGCCTACAAGAAGGAAGGGCCCAAGTTCATGCAGCGCCTGGTCGCCAAGCGTCTAGGGCAAAAGCCCTTCAGCCCTGTACGTGCGGGTATTTGCCCCACCGACAAACTAGCTGATAAGCTAGTTTATATGGATCATAAGACTACGGTTGGGACCTTCGACGCAAAGACCCACCTCAATGGCCTGCTGAAAAGAGTCTCCAAGGGCGAGACGATCCGGATTACAAGGCGGGGAGTTCCGATCGCCAAACTGGTTCCCGCCGACGCTGGTGAGAAAAAGGACCCGGACCAGCTTGTACGAGAGATTCGCGAGTTTCGAAAAAGCGCAACTCTGGGAAAGATCACTATCCGCGAGCTGATCAATGAAGGCCGGCATTATTAAGCGAATGGTTCTGGATGCGTCCGTGGCCGTGGCCTGGTGCTTCGAGGACGAGAGTACAGGTTTCACGGAAGGAGTTCTTGATCTCCTTTCGACCGGAACCGAGGTGCTCACCCCTGCCATTTGGCCTCTTGAGGTTGCGAATGCGTTGCTAGTGGCAGAACGACGCAAGCGCATCACAGTGGCACAAGTTACGGCGTTGCTTCAGCGCATGGCGGGGCTTCGCATCTCGGTTGACCCAATTCAGCCCGGCACAGCTTTCAACCAAATCCTTTCGGTTGCACGTCAAAACGACCTCACCGAATATGATGCCGCTTACGTCGAACTCGCCTTGCGCGAAGCGCTCCCGTTGGCCACTCTAGATGGCAAGTTGCGGCGGGCGGCCACCCGTGTCGGCATAACCCTGGTCGTCACCTGAAGGTTCCAACGATCGGCAAGTGGCTCTCCATTCTGGCTTTTGAGCATGGCGTCTGGCGTCATCCCAGACCAGTGCCCCAGCCGCAGTGGCCGTCGACAGCGAGCGAGTGAATGTGGAAGAAGCTCGCGAAGCGGGAGCCGTGCATGTGGCACATCGGATGTGGGAACAGCTGGGGTTGAACGAGATTTTAGGTTCGGCGGGACTCTCGCCGCGCGCCTGCCTGCTGAGTGAAGCGATGACCCTGAACCGTCTGATCGCGCCGCTCTCTGAGCATGCCATGCCTGATTGGATTCGGAGCACAGCGCTGGCCGACATGCTGGGAACGGACTTTTCCGGCTTGAACGATGAGGCCCTGTACCGCAACCTGGACCGACTTCATCCCCATCGGGAATGGATCGAGCGCGAGCTGGCGGAACGAGAGAAGAGCCTGTTTAGCCTGGAGGAGACGCTGTACCTCTACGATCTGACCTCGAGCTATTTCGAGGGACAGGCGGAGAGCAACCCGCAGGCGAAGCGCGGCTATTCCCGCGATCAACGGCCCGATTGTAAGCAAGTGCTGGTGGGGTTAGTGCTGGATGGTGAGGGTTTTCCCAAAGCCCACGAAGTGTTCGAGGGCAATCGTCAGGACCGGAGCACGGTGGAAGAGATGTTGGAAAGTTTGGAGAAGCGGACGGGCCAGAAACCAGGCTCGACCGTGGTGGTGGACCGCGGCATGGCCTATGACGAAAATCTGAAACAGATTCGAGCCCGAGGACACCACTACATCGTGGCTGCCCGACAGCCGGAGAGGAATTCCTGGTTGGAGGAATTCGAGAACGACGACGAGTGGGAAGAAGTGATACGCAAGCCTTCGCCGCGCAATCCGGGGCAGAAGAAATCGCAGGTTCGGATCCAGCGTCGGCAGAAGGGGAACGAAGTTTACATTCTCTGCGTCAGTAACGGACGGGAACAGAAGGACCGGGCCATCCGAGAAAAACAACAGCCGCGGTTAGAGAGGGATCTGGAGGCATTAAAAACCGAGTCGAGACCGGGCACTTGAAAAAAGCGGAGAAGATCGCAGCCAAGCCCTCAACGCTGTTCGAGGCGATGAAGAAAAAAGCATGTCCGTGTACGCGGCGCTGGCTTCCAACGCGGAGTTGATCCTCGAGTACGGGCCGCCTGACGCGCTGCCAGATAGAGTTATAGCCGACCACGTCTGGGCCGCTGCTGGCGTCCCAGCTCAGGGCTACGCTCTGTGCTGCGGCTTGAGACAAACGTCTTGTAATATACAATAATACATGTTATCGTTCGGGCATTATGAGCAACACT
>Ga0208688_1000520_pt1 | contig 20934 bp, 22 predicted proteins | sample June2015DPH_6_15_FD_184696 | JGI IMG/M metagenome (GOLD analysis project Ga0208688, IMG submission 184696) | Peatland microbial communities from SPRUCE experiment site at the Marcell Experimental Forest, Minnesota, USA - June2015DPH_6_150... | ecosystem: Environmental > Terrestrial > Soil >... | reverse complement strand
CATCAATCCACCAGAAGGAGGGGCTCCGCCCCTCCTTGCCTCCCCAGCGTTGTGGCGCCCGTCAAGCCGATCAGCTGTTCCCCGTTTACTGTCACTTGAGTGTTCCCCGTTTACTGTCACTTGGCCCTTCATGCCCGACACCGATGTGCATCGACATCACTCTGTCGGGGATAAACCCCGACCTACAGTTACCGCTCAATCCAGGCAAACTGACCCACTCCCAAGATCTCACCGGTCTTGACGATTTCTCCGGCCGGTGGCTTGATCGATGCGGTTGCGCGGCTGCCCGTGACCGCCGGAGCAACGATGTCACCGGACATTTCTCCGACTGAGTTCGGGCTTGGCGTTAACCGGTCCCCAGCCAACCCGTCAAAATGCGCGAAACTTCCCGAACGTTCCCCGCCTCAAACCTCGTTTGTTCGCTGAAGCGGAGGCTGCTGCTGGCGATGCTCGTGTTGGCGGCGACCGCGTGCCAGCGTTCGGGCCCGGCGACAAAAATAGTGCCGGTCCGGCCGGCCCCGGTCGAGGATCTGTCGTTCCTGCAGCGCCAGGACGTCGGCAACCCGATCACCGACCACCCGTGGATCGCGCACGTGCGGGCGGTCGATCTGGATGGCGACGGGCGCATGGACATCCTGGCGTGCGAGGCGAAGGACAACCAGTTGCTCTGGCTGCGCCAGACCGCGCCGGGCAAATTCGAGGAGCAGGTGATCGCCTCCGACCTTCCCGGCATCGTCCATGTCGAGGCGGCCGACATGACCGGCTCCGGCCATCTCGACCTCATCGTCTCGTGCATGGGCGTCGTGTTTCCCAACAACGACAAGATCGGCTCCATTATCATCCTCGAGAACGACGGTCACCAGCACTTCACGAAGCACGTCATCGCGGAAAACATCGCGCGGGTGACCGACGTGCGCGCGGGCGATTTCAACGGCGACGGCAAAATGGATCTCGCCGTGGGGCAGTTCGGCTACGATCAGGGGGAAATCCAGTGGATGGAGAACCTCGGCAACTGGCAGTTCAAGAGCCACCACCTGCTCGATCTCTCCGGCACGATCAACGTCTGCGTGGCCGACTTGTGCGGCCATGGCGCCCTCGACATCGCGGGGGTCGTCTCGCAGCAGTGGGAGGAGATCTATCTGTTCCAGAACGACGGCAAAGGGAACTTCACCACCAAACTCCTCTGGGGTTCGACCAACGAGGACTACGGCAGCAGCGGCATCAGCCTGGCCGATCTCAACCATGACGGTCGCCCGGACATAATCTACACGAACGGCGACGGCTTTGGACCCGCCGTCGTGCCGGGTCCGCGCCCGTGGCACGGCGTGCAATGGCTCGAGAACCTCGGCGGCGGCAACTTCAAGTATCACCGCATCGGCGACCTGCCCGGCGCCTACAGCCCGGTGGGCGTGGACCTCGACGGCGACGGCAACATGGACGTCGTGGCCGTCAGCGCCTATGCCGACTGGGACAAAAGCAACCCCAAGGTCGTTTCGCTGATGTGGTTCCGCAACGACGGCCACATGAACTTCACCCCGCATATCCTGGCCTACACGCCCAAGGATCTCATCACCCTCGATGCCGCCGACCTCGACGGCAACGGCCGCCCGGTGCTGATCACCGGCGGATTCTACGTTTATCCGCCTTACGTGCGGATGGCCCGCATCTCGGTCTGGCGCCGTCCGCCCTCACCATGAACCAACGACGCGCAATCTGGGCCATCGCCGTCGTCGTGCTGGGCGGACTGGCTGCGGCCGGTTACCTCTGGTGGCGCGTCGCCGAGCAGCACGCGATCGCCGCGGCGGGCATTCCCCACCGTCCGGACCTAAGCGCGCTGCCGGCCGAGATGGCCCAGCGGGTGGGGGCGTGCGAACGACGTGCGCAGGCCGGGCCCGACCGGGTCGCGGCCCTGGGCGAACTGGGCCGGCTTTATCACGCCAACGGATTCTTTCCGGAAGCGAGCCAGTGTTATCAAGGCCTGCTGCAAGTGGACGCGGCCGATCCCCACTGGCCGTACCGGCTGGCCATCATCATCGCGGGTTACGGACAGTTGGACGACGCACTGCCGCTGTGGCGCCGGACCGTGAAGCTGGCGCCCGATTACGTGCCGGCGCGCCTCCGGCTGGGTGACACGCTGCTGAAGACGAACCAGAACGCCGAGGCGGCCAAGGTCTATGCCGCGGTGCTCGAACGCGAACCCCGCAACCCGTATGCGCTCCTCGGTCTGGCGCGGATCGATATCGACGCGGGCCGCTGGGACGCGGCGCGCGAGCGGCTGGAGGTGGTGGTGCAGCAATCGAACTACGGCATCGGTTACGATCTGCTGCCCACGGTCTACGAACACCTCGGCGAGGCCGCTCGCGCCGAGGCCATCCGGGCGCGCGGCACGTCCGGGGCGTTTTACGACGTGCCGGATCCGTGGATCGACGAGCTGAATTACGATTGCTACGACACGTACCGGATTTCGGCCGCGGCCGGGACGGTCGATCACGCCGGCGACACGCGCACAGCCATCCGCATCCTGGAGCGTGCGCTCACCCTCGCTCCCGACAAGGCGGTGTTCCAGTTCCAGATGGCGGGCTTTTACCTGCGGCTGAGCGACCTCGCCAATGCCCGCCGCTACTTCGAGCGATGCACGGCGCTGGCCCCGGACTTTGCCGACGGCTGGGCCCAGTTGACCGTTCTGCTGGTGAAGCTGGGCGACCAAGAGGCTTCGCAGCGCGCCCTCGCCGCCGGGCTCGCCAACTGCCCCAACTCCCCGGGCCTCCATCTGGAGCGGGGATTGCGGTTGAACGCGGCCGGCCTCTATCCCGAGGCGATCAAGGAGTTTCAGGAAACGATCCGTCTGCGGCCCCAGGAGGCGGACGGTTATGTCAATCTGGCGGGTGCGTATTTCCATCTCAACCGGATCGATGAAGGCGTGGCGGAGCTTCGCAAGTCGCTCCAGATCGAGCCGGAGAATCCGGGGGCGCTGACCACGCTCGCATTTTTTGCCATCCGCACCGGCGACGAGGCCGGCGCGGGGGAGTGGCTGCGCCACATCCGGCAGCAGCCCCGGATCCCGCTGGAGGACCGGGAGGCATTGGAGAAGGCATTTCGGGATCGGTTCGGCCGCTCGCCGGAGTAAAGCTGCCGGCGCCCTCCCTGATCGAGTTGTCATGAGCAGCGATATTTCGGTGCACGAACGCCTCGTGCGGCATCTGGTGGCGGCCGGCGTGAGTTTCCGGCAGGTTCACCACGAGCCCACGCCGACTTCGGCCGACGCGGCGCGCGCCCGCGGCGAGCCGATCGGGTGCGGGGCCAAGGCGCTGCTGCTGAAGACCGGCGAGAAGTTCCGGCTGTTTGTGCTGCCCGCCGATCGCAAGCTGGATTCCGCGCTCGTGAAAAGGCAGCTGGGGGTCGACCGGCTGCGCTTTGCTTCGAAGGAAGAGCTCCTGGCGCTGACCGGCTTGGTGCCGGGGTCGGTGCCACCCTTTGGCGAACCGATTCTGCCGTTCGAGCTGATCGCCGACGTCGCGATCGGCTCCGTCTATCCGCACGTGGCCTTCAACGCGGGCAGCCTCACCGATTCCATCATCATGTCGGCGGCGGACTGGGCCCGCGTCGCGAAACCGGGGCGGATTACCCTGACCGTATCGGAGGCCTGAGGCCGGCCGCAAACGTCGGCTCTGCCGGGTTCGCGGCGCGGAGATTCAGGGAGTCGGATTACGCGTCGGCCGCCCGGCCCGGATCATCCCCAGGATTTGCCGCGCCGCGGCGTCGTCCGGACGCAGACGCAAGACCTCCTCATATTGAACGATGGCCTCCTCGGTTCGCCCGGACTGCAGCAGGGCGCTGCCGAGATTGAAATGCGCTTCGACGGATTCCGGGCTGAGCCGCAGCGCCGCATGCAACTCCGCGATGGCGTCGGGGAGCCGTCCGCTCTGCGCGAGGATCATCGCGAGGTTCGTGTGCGCTTCCACCAGATCCGGCTGCCGCCGCAAGGCCTCGACGTACTGCTCGATCGCTTCCGGCGTGCGTCCGGCGTTCATCAGGGCCACCCCGAGGTTGAAGTGCGCCCGAACGTAATCCGGGTGGAGGCGCAGGGCTTCGTTGAGGTGGGCCAGGCCTTCCGTCGTCCGTCCGCTCCGGCACAGGAGCACACCGAGGTTGTCGTGCGCCTGGGCCAGATCCGGCTGGAGCCGCAGGACATCCTCGTACTGTTCGATCGCCTCCGCGGTGCGGCCGAGCCGGGCCAGCAGATCGCCAAGATTATAGTGGGCTGGGGCGAAATCCGGCTTGAGGCGCACCGCGGCCTCGTAGTGCCGGAGGGCGTCGGCGATCTGCCCCGACTGATCCAACACCCCGCCGAGGTTGTATTCAGCCTCGGCATAATCCGGCCGGAGGCGCAGCGCCTGCTCGTACTGGCGGATGGCTTCGGCGACTCTCCCGGATTGCAGCAGCGCGTTGCCCAAGTTGCTGTGCGCCACGGGAAAATCCGGCCGGAGGCGCAATGCGGCTTCAAACTGTTCGATCGCCTCGGCGGTCCGGCCGGCGTGGCCCAGCGTGACGCCCAGATTGTCGTGCAACTCGGCGTCGCGCGGCGCCAGGCGCAGCGCCGCCTCGAATTGTTGGACGGCCTCCGGGATCCGCCCGGCGTGATCCAGCGCGAAGGCCAGGCCGTTCCGTGCCTGCGGGCTGTCCGGCCGTTTCGCCACCGTGTCGCTCCAGATGGCCATTTCGCTCCGGTAGTACTCGTTGCGCCGCGCAGTGAGCAGGCCCAGGCCGAGCGCCAGCGCGGCGAACACCACCCAGCATCGCCGTCCGATCGCGGCGTGCAGGCCCAGCACGGCGGGCGCGATCACGGCCGCCACCGGCAGGTACATCCGGTGCTCGACGATCATCTGGATCGTACCGGGGACCACGCTGGTGACGGCCAGGATGCCGAAGAACCACGCGCCCAGAAAGCCCGCAGCCGGCGCGCGCCAAAGCGCCCATACCGCGGCCGCCGCCAGCGGGACGACGACCAACGCATAGCCCACTACCTGGCCGGCGCCGTGCACCCAGAACGTGCCGTAGTCGAAGACTTGCGGATGCGGCCACGCGGCGAGCCACAGATAACGGGCGACGGCCTCGAACTGGGTCAGCCAGTACGCCGGGGGCGCCACCCCCACATTGAAGCCGGAGGCGCCGCCGCGATTCCAACCGGTGCTGGCCACCAGCCCCAACAAGAGCAGCCATGTGGCCGCCAGGCTCAGATGCAGTCGCCCCCGGCGTTGCCAGGCTTCACGGAAAGTCCCCGCCACAAAGGTCCGGTCGTAAAGCAGTACCAGCATCGGTGCCGTCACCATGACTTCCTTGGTGGCCATGCCCAGCAGACAGGCCGCCACGGTGCCTACCTGCCAGCGCCACGGCCGCGGCGACGCCACCGAGCGGATGAAGCCATAAAGGGTCAGCAGGTAGAACAGTCCCATCAGGGACTCGACCCGCTGAATGATGTACGTCACCGCCTCGGTTTGCAGGGGATGCAGTGTCCAGAGTAACGCGATCGCCAGCGCCAGTGGCCGCGCGTCGCGGCCGAAACGCCCCTGCAGGACCGGCTGCAGCAGGGTGCGGCGCACGACGCCGTACAGCGTCAGGCCGCCGAGAACGTGGATGAGCAGGTTCAGAGCGTGATAGCTCCAGACATTGGTTTCGCTCAGCGCGTAGTTGAGGGCCACGCTGAGGTTGGCGACCGGCCGACCGGCGACCGCGCTGGCTTTTGACTGCGGCCAGATGGCGCTCCACAGCGGCCACAGACGCCGGATGCCGGAATTCTCCAGGATTGCCGGCCCGTCATCGAACAGGAACGGCACGCGGAAGGTGCGGTGATACGCCGCCAGCGCCGCGGCGGCGATTGCGCCGGCCGCCGCGATTGTTTTCGTGCGGTCTTGGATCCGGGACGTAACCGTCGTGTCGGCAGGCGGGCTCATGGCTGGGTAAGTCACAGGGCGCTGCATCCGAGAGATGGCCGATGATGACCGCGCGCCATTATCACCCGGCATCGCGGTGAGTCCTTTCTGAACGGCCCCTCCGGGGCAATCGGTCCCCAAGCGTCCCCCGGCGAACGTGTGGGATCGAACTAAATAGGCGTATGGAAATCATGCAAGTCGTTGATCTATGGTCGGAGCGTTGTCGGAATTGGTGCCCGAAATAGGCGTACAGTATTGCCACTCTTGGCGCCACAGATCGAATTAAATAGGCGTACGGCACAGGCGCTTACCGGCGCCAAGGCAGATCAGCGCAAAAGGTCGTCTAAGGGATTGCTGGCCTGCTCCGCCACGGGATGCCGGTAGCCGGCGGTGGTTTCGATGGAGACGTGACCCATCAATTGGCGGAGCGCATCGATCTGTTCGCGGGAATGGGTGGCGTAGGCGTGCTGGAGGACGTGTGGGGTGATGAAGCCGTCGAGTCCAATCTTTTTCGTGACCTCACGCACGGCGCGCTGGATGTGGTCGTGGAGGAGATGGTATTGTACCACAGTGCTCACTGTTCAGGATTTGCGAGGCCCTCCGAAATTCCCGCCCCGACCCCATGTCGTGATTCTTGGGGCTGGCGCCAGCAAAGCCGCGTTCCCTAACGGCGACAAGTGTCATAGGGTGGTGCCGTTGATGAATGGCTTACCCGACGTAATTGGCAAACCGTGGCGCGACCTCCTCATCGACGCGCGTCCTCCAGTAGATGGCTTCGAGGAGCAGTTCTCGTGGTTGCGTCGTCAGGGACACTACGAGCATGAGTTATTGAAAATCGAGGATGGCATCGCCAGCCATTTCGAAAGTCTGGTGCTCCCAGACCACCCGACCATCTATGACTACATCGTCTTGGGCCTGCGCCCCAAGGATGTGGTAGCGACCTTCAATTGGGACCCGTTTCTGCCCCTCGCGCACAAAAGAAACCGCGCCGTCGCAGCACTTCCGGACATCCGGTTCTTGCACGGGTGCGTTGGGTTTGCCACCTGCCCGGAACACGACATCCTGGGCAGCCCTTCCGAAATCTGCCCGCAATGCCGGAGGCGACTGGTTCGTTCCAAGCTTTTTTTCCCCGACCAGGACAAGGACTACACGAAGGACTCGACGGTCAACCGCGACTGGCGATTTGTGGCGGAGAGGCTCAAAAGAGCGTTTCACCTCACGATCTTCGGCTATTCCGGGCCGGCGACCGACTACAAGGCGAAGGCGCTCTTACTTGAGGGATGGTCAAAGACCCCTTTCCGCGATGTCAGCCACGTCGAGATCATCGACATCAAGGACGGAGATGAACTTCGGAAGCACTGGAAGCAGTTTATCCCTTTCAACCACGACATGGTTTGTCCCGATTTCTGGGATTCAACGATAGCACGATGGCCCCGCAGGACTCAGGATTATAAACTGAGCGCGTCGCTCTATGGCCTGCCGTCGGAATACCTTGGCCCCTTGCGTACAGAGTCCCTACACGAGTTGCAGGACTGGCACGCGGCCCTTGCGGAGTCCGAGAAACAGAAATCAGGAGGCTAACAATGAAAATCACATCAGCTACGTTCTTCGACGCATGGATTACAGCCGTCCAGGAAATGCGTCCGCAACTCATGGCGAATTGGCGCGACAGCACGAGATTCACGACGCTCATCAAATCCTCAGAGGACTGTGTCCTTCGACGTGTGGCCGCCCGACTCGCTCTAGAATGCTACCCACAGGACTACTATTTCATTGATGCCGTTTTCTATGAGCCAGGTGATGTCATCTCCGGAATACCGATCGGCTCTACTTGGCTGAGTGGCTTGTCCGTAGCATTCGAGCACGAAAATGACTACAGAAGCCCTCTTTACACGGAAGTTTCTCATCTCCTCATCGCGAATGCAGACCTTCGCGTTCTTGTGACCTATCCTTACGACGGTATCGAGGATTCCGAATTCGGTCCGGTTTACTCTCTCATTCGCGAATCTCGCCATTCGAAGGAGATATCTGAGAAAGAGAACTTCCTCCTGATATTCGGTTATCCTACTCCGTTCGAGTGGGAGGGTTTCGTTTTCAAAGAGGAAAAATGGAAGAGGCTAGATTTGCCCAACCATGCGCCGGAGCCAACTCGCACCGCTGTCACGCCTCCTGCTGGCGCAGGAGATCGCGCCAGCGGCGCTCGTGGCTCGCCTTGAGCGTTCGGCAAATTAACGAATGATCTCTCCTAGGGGATCCTGATGGAAGCGCCGGAAAAAAAGGAAGACCTGCCGTTCCGCGTAGGAGACAAGGTCTACGACACATGGGACAATCTATGCACTGTCATAGAGATTGACCCTAACGCCGAGCATGGAATCGGTGTGACTCGGACGCGCCGCGACCGCGACGGCGTAGTCCTCGGTGATGGGCTACATGCTCACAACCTCACCGCAGGAACGAAGTATTCGCCGAACCAGCCGGTTCAGACGACTCCGGGCGTTATCACGCCGCCTACTGGCGCAGGCGCCGCGCCATCTCCCTCAGCGTCTGACCGTTGATCGTTGATCTAGGCAGAAGCATGTCCCCACCACGGACCGTAGCGATCAGCGGCGCCCTTGCGCCGATCATGTTCAAGCTGCTGCTGAACGACATCACTTGGTGTGGTACCGACTATTCGGTGGAACCAGGCGGCAGCATCACCATCGAGCCGACGTTCTAGACCGTTCACATCGTTCCGGCTGACAGACCACGGACGTCAGTCCCGGTTCCGACGCCGGTGCGGAACGCGTTCAGTCGGTCCCCGCCGACCCCCACTGCGCAAGAATCCGGTCGACCTCAGGCCGGACCGACTCCCTAGCCAGCTCCCGGTCGCCGAGAGACATGAGCAGCTGGTCGTAGCGCGTGTGCGCGTGACGGATGTGCGCGATCACCGCGAGCTTGAGCGTCTCCGGGTCGAGCCGCTTGGCCGCCGCCGCGCGACCCGCGAGATGCGGCTGGATTTGGCGCCGTCAATTTGCGACGCTGACACACTCATGGAAAAGTTGTTCGCCGATACGCCCGCGCAGGAAGGCACCCACGTGGCCACCCACGAGAAGCAGTTGCTGCTGTCCCGGCTGCTGGCGCGGCTGGCGCACGAGATCCGCAATCCGCTCAGCTCGCTTGCCATCCATGTGCAGCTGCTGGAGGAGGACCTGGCGCAGGCTGCGGCGCCGCTGCGGGCGCAGGCGGCGGGCCGCTTCGAGATCATCCGGGCGGAGCTGCAGCGGCTCGAGAATCTCATGCGGCAGTTCCTCAGCCTCGCGGCGCCGTCCTCCCTCGATCTGCAGACGGTCGAGGTGGCACAGGTGGTACGCTACGTCTGCGATCTGCTGCGCCCGGAGGCGGCGGCCCGGGGCATCGAACTCGCGCTGGCCCTTCCCGAATCATTGCCCCCGCTGACCGCCGATCCGGCGCAACTCAAGCAGGCGCTGGTCAACCTCGTCATCAATGCCATCCAGGCGGTCGAGCGCAACGGGCGCATTGCTGTGAACGTGCGTCACGAGCCCAGCGCCGGCGTCCTGGCGGTGGACGTGATCGACAACGGCCCCGGCGTTCCCGGGGAAAGGCGCTCCGCCATCTTCGAGCCGTTTTTCACCACCAAGACCGAAGGCAGCGGCTTAGGACTGTGGATCGTGCAGCAGATCGCGACGGCCCACGGCGGCGTAGTCACGGTGGGCGACACGCCGGACGGCGGGGCGGTGTTCACGCTGCAATTGCCGCTGCGAAAGGGCGAGAATCATGGATAGGTCGAAAATCAACCTCCTCGTCGTGGACGACGAGCGCGGCTTGTGCGCCGGCGTGCAGGAGGCGCTCCGGCGCGAAGGGTATGCCGTCGATGCCGCCAACGACGCGCGCTCCGCACTCCAGCTCCTGGACAAACGGCTCTACAACCTGGTCCTGACCGACGTGCGCATGCCGGAGATGAGCGGCCTGCAGTTGTTCAAGGAGGCCCGGCAGACCAACCGCGACACGCTGTTCATCCTGATGACGGCGTACGGCACGGTCGAAAGCGCGGTCGAGGCCATGCGGGAGGGAGCCTACGACTACCTCACCAAACCGCTCGACATGCAGCGGCTGCGGGCGCTGGTGCTCAAGGCCCTCGAGTTCCAGTCGGTCGTGTCGGAGAACAACGAGCTGCGCCTGCGCCTGCGCAAACGCTCCGAGCCGAGCCTGCTCCTCGGCGACAGCGAGGCCATCCGCCGGGTGATCCGCCTGGCGGAGGAGGTGGCGCGCACCGAGGTGACGGTCCTGATCGAAGGCGAGAGCGGCACAGGCAAGGAACTCGTGGCCCGGATGATTCACGCCCAGAGCGCCCGCGCGGAGCGGCCGTTCATCTTCGTCAACTGCGCCGCGCTGCCCGAGCAACTGCTCGAAGCGGAGCTGTTCGGCCACGTGAAGGGGGCGTTCACCGGCGCCGTGGCCAGCAAGCCGGGCCGTTTTCAACTGGCCGACGGCGGCACCCTCTTTCTCGACGAGATCAGCGATCTTCCGCCGAAAGGGCAGGGTGACCTGCTCCGCGTGCTCGAAGACGGATGCTTCCGCATGGTCGGTGGAACCGAACTGATCCGGGTCAACGTGCGCGTGGTGGCGGCGACCAACAAACAGCTGCAGGAGGCCATGGCCGCCGGCCGGTTCCGCGAGGACCTTTTCTACCGCCTGCACATCGTGCCGATCACCGTCCCCCCGCTGCGCGATCACGCCGAGGACATTCCGCTGCTGATCGAAACGTTCCTGCGGCATTTCACCGCCAAGCACAAACGCCGGCGCAAGCAGCTTTCGGCGGAGGCCATGCAACTGTGCCAGCGTTTCACCTGGCCCGGCAATGTCCGACAGCTGCGCAACATCATCGAGCGGCTCGTTCTCACCTGTCACAATGCCGTGATCGAGGTCGGCGAACTGCCGGACTTTCTGCTCGCCCACGACCGCACCGTGGCCAGCTTCGCGATCCGCCCGGGCATGACGCTGGCGGAGGTGGAGAAGCTCCTCATCCGGCAAACGCTTGCCAAAATGACGGCGAATCGCGCCGAAGCGGCAAAGCTGCTGGGCATCAGCCGGCGCGCGCTGCAATACAAGCTGAAGCGCTACGGCCTGCTGGACGAGCCGGGGGTCGAACGTCCGGGTTGAGTTTGCGCAGCGCCGGCCGGGTTGGTCCCGCTGGCGCAGTTCCGCCGCGAGGCTTGCACGGCGGCGGCGCTCGCGGTGCATAAACTGCGCGGGTGGCCGGATGACCCCAGTTTGTGGCGAACTGCGGCCGGATTTCTCGCATCACCCAAGCGCTTTCCGTTCAAATCGTTAGCGGAATGGAACGATTTTCGGCACGGTTGATGCAGCGACCATGCGCAAGCCGGTCTCATCACGAGACCGGTGGTGAAAACCTCCAACCACAAAGCAATCATGGATACTTCGAATCAACCTCCCGTTCCTCCTCCCTCCGCCAAGCCAGCCACGCCCGGTGCGGCCCCGACTCCGGCTCCTGCCGCTGGCAAACCTCCTGTCGCGGGACCCACACCGGCGGCCGCGGCCGGCGTGAGTAAGCCAGCTCCCTCCGCCAAGCCGGCCACGCCCGGTGCGGCCCCGACTCCGGCTCCTGCCGCTGGCAAACCTCCTGTCGCGGGACCCACACCGGCGGTCGCGGCTGGCGTGAGTAAGCCAGCGGCCGGCGTGAGTAAGCCAGCGGCCGGCACGAGTAAGCCAGCGGCCGGCACGACAAAGAAGTGGTAGCGCGACGGTAAGATCGTCTGAAACCTGCGCGAACCAGCCTGTGATTCGGGCGATCAGGCGCCGCTGTACCGGTCATCCGGGGCGGTGGCACTGAACGCCCTTTTTGTTGCGTAAAAGGCCGTGCTCGCGTCAGCCGGTGGCTCGCTCAACGGGAGCGCACGGACCCGGCTCGAGCGACGCAGCCTGCCCTAATGCACAATCCCACACAGACGGGGTGCAAAGACTGCACCGGCGCCGACCGGCAGACCCGCGGGAGGTGCGTCGAATTTCATCGGGCACTGCAAGTAGTTTAGGCGATGCAGCTTACCGAGACACGCCTTGCCGCTGGCATGCTCCTTGCATTGCACCGGTTATGAACACCATCGTGGAGGCTCTGTACGAGCTGCAGCAGCTGCTGCTCAGAAAAAAAACTTCTGCGGCCGCGGAACACACCCGGATCCGCAAGTTGCGCGAGCTGGTCCCCTCGCCGGTCCTCGCCCACTTCGACCGCCTGGTCGCGCAAGGCCACAGGGGTGTGGCGTTGGTCCACCATGGCGTGTGCGGCGAGTGCCATCTGCGCGTTTCCTCAGCCACGGCCGCCAGCTTGGTGCGGCCCGATGAGATTTTCCTGTGCGAGAATTGCGGTTGTTATCTCTTGCTGGCGCCTGAGGAAAGCATTGCGGCCGGCGCACGGGCAGCGCCGGTTAAGCCCTCGGGCCGTCCGGCGCGGAGGAAGCCGGTCGCCACCGCCGCTTGATCCGGCGTCAGCCGAGCCAAGTCATGACCCTGGCGGATTTCACCCGGTCCGGTTTGATCGTGCTGCATCTGCGCGGCCAGGATGCGACCAGCGCGATCCATGAACTCAGCCTTGCATTGCAGCGCGAAGGTTGTGTGACCGACTGGCTGCGGTTCTACAACGAGGCGCTCAACCGGGAGTATCTCGTGAGCACCGAGATGGAGGCGGGCCTGGCTTTGCCCCACGCCCGCCTCGCTGGATTGTCGGAGCCCATCTTTGCGTTTGGGCGCAGCGACGAGCCGTTTGCGTGGGGCTCGCGGGAGGCGCGTTTCGTGCGCCTGGTTTTTCTGCTGGCCGCCCCGGCCACCGGCACCGGGCGTTACCTGCCGCTGGTCTCCAGCTTGGCCCGACTCGCGGGCAACGCACCGCTGCTGGAGGCGATCCGGACCGCAACCGACGAAGCTGGCGTCCTGAACGTCTTCCGGCAGATGACCCTGCCTGACTTGCCCGCTGAGGCCCCGCCGGCCGCGAAGCCGCCAGATCCGTGCGGCTGCGCTGCGGCTGAGGCGGACGCGCTCGGGCATCCGGCGTCTGCGCCGCACGCCAGCTCCTCCTGAAGCACTGCCGCCTCGCCGCCGCCGCCATGGCGATGGTCTGGCGGCGCTGGCTGGGGCGGGCCGCGCCGCCGTCGTAGACACCGCCCCCGCGAATAAGGGCGCGAGATCCCGCTCACCGTCCGGCGCGGGTAGCTTGCGAGGTGCACATCGTCCGAGAGAGCCCTGCCCGCCGCGTCAAGGGCGTCAGCTTGGAGGCAGGGGGGGCGTTTCGCTTCCGATGCAGGCATCGGACGCCACGCCTGGAGCCACAGCGGGCCGAACATGCTCGAGCGGGCGCCTGAGAAGTTCGACGCCCTCCAGCAGAGGTTCGCCGCTGCCGTTCCTGCTGGGGACCCCGCCGCTGAACCCCCTTCCCCATCCCCGGGGAAGCCCCGTTGAAGATAATGTTCGGGTCCCAGCCAGGAGGCCCGCCGCGCGGCCCACACGGATCTGCCCCGAAGGGGGCGGAGGCACCATCGGCACGCTGGCGATCTGGCGGCACTGGTTGGGGCAGGCTCTTGCGTTGGGGCGCGGCGCTCATGCGCCTTACGCTCAAAGACGAGTTCGTAAGCGCGGCAGAACGGGCAAACGCGGCCCTCGACCTTTCGCACCAGCCAGAAAGCGGCGCCACGCTGACGCCCCCTCGCGCGCCGGCACACCGGGCAGTTCAGGCAGACATTGGCCAAGGCCTTGTCGAGTCGGGATGGTTTCTGCAGGAGCATGTCAGTCCGTTGGATGCACCTTCTTCGCAAAGCGGCTATCAGTTCTGGTCGTTGATGTCCTGGTTTTCGAGGAAGGGCTTTGATGCGCCTCTCATCCCGACCCTGATCATCGCGCGATCCACCTGCTCGGTGGTCGTCACCCACCGCGGAAAGAATATTCTCATCAGTGTGATCAACGGGCCGGCTACGGCATAGAGAATCCGATAGAGCCTGGTCTTCGAGGTGGTGCCGTGGAGCGGCTGGATGACACCCGGTCGAAACATATAGGCCGCTTTGAACGGCAATCGGAGCAGCGCGTTTTCGGTTTCGCCCTTCACGCGGGCCCACATGATGCGCCCCCGCTCGGTGCGGTCGGTGCCCGCACCCGACACATAAATGAAGGTCATGTCTGGGTTGAGCCTCGCCAGGGTCCGCGCGACCGCGAGCGTGAGATCGTATGTCACTCGCCGGTAGTCGGCCTCCTTCATGCCCGCCGAGGAGGCCCCGAGGCAGAAAAAGCAGGCGTCGTAACCTCGAAGCCTGTCCTCAACCGAATCGAGATCAGCTACATTCTTGCGTACGATTTCACGCAGCTTCTCGTGTTGCTGACCAATGGGGCTGCGGCCTACCGCAAGGACGCTCTCCACATCCTGATCGAGCACGCATTCACGCAGGACGCCCTGTCCGACCATTCCTGATGCTCCGAATAGGATCACCTTCATGTTGTGTCCCCGCTAGTTTCGATCTGGGACAGCCGCATGCCAAGCACTCGTTGGATCGATACCATGCACGGCTGAGGTCCGCTAGGCCAAGTCGGCCTTGCTGTCCTCGCATGATGGACTCAAAACCGATGTAGCCCAAGAAGGACGACCCCACCCCCCGCACGTCACCGACACCCGGTCACCCCCGTACCCAACCGCTTCAGATTCGTTTTTCGGAACTTCGAGTCCCCCCCTGGGCACCACTTTCAGAGTGAAAGGTTATCCCTCATACGCATCTCATACGGAATCGCGGCATCCGCATCAGCCAACTCGGATCTGCGGTCCTCGTGGCTGATCCCAAACGTTCGCCGGAAAAGCAGATGAAACCAATGTTTACTGTGCACGTGGGTGAGTACCTCGTCGGGGAGCATATCGAGCGTGCATATCCCCGTTGGAACGTTTGGGTTCCTTCCAAGGACACTGGTATCGACCTTCTAGTGTCTGATGCAAAGAACCGGAAGACGGCGTCCCTTCAGGTCAAGTTCTCGAAGGACTTCATCGTTCCCTACGAGTCTTCCCTGCTCCAGAGTCGTCTTTTGGCAGTTGGGTGGTGGAAGCACGACCCGAAGAAGATCCAGGAATCGAAGGCCGACTTCTGGGTGTTTGTGCTTCCGTCCTTCGAAGAGAAACAAACGAGCTTCATCATTCTACCCCCGGCGGAACTTCTGCGGCGGTTAAGGGCCATTCATGGCAGAAGCAACAAGCTTATTCACTCCTATCTGCTAGTCACAAAGAGACAGCGGTGTTGGGAGACCCGCGGTTTGACCAAAGCAGACGAAGAACTAGTCGCTCTTGATCGTTACTCGAACGCAGACCGAGACTTCACCGTGTTCTTGAATACTTGGAAACAGATCGAGAAGAAACTGAACTGATGGGCGAACAACGCGTTAAAGTGGACGCGCTCGGCGCGCCACTCAACGCTGACATTCGGGGGAAATGAGACCGTCGCACGAAGAACTCAAACGGCTTTGGCTCTATTCCTACGCTAGAGCTTCATTGCTCGAAGCCGACCAATGGCTCGACGCGATGCCTGAAACTGACCCCCGATCGTCGCAGTTTCGCGCTCTCATTTGTGCAGCGGTGGTGGCCTACGCTAGGCCGTTTACAGCATGTCAGGTTACTCCGACGGAAAGAGTCGTCCCCTTGAAGGGTGTTCCTCCCCCGCCTCAGCTGAGCTCGACGCATGCAATGATACTCAAGCTGAGGGACAAAGTGATGGGGCATAAAGATGCGACCCCTGCAAGGGGAGATTCGACGACCCCGAACGTCATGGTCATCCGGCGAGACGCTACGGGCTTTGATCTCCACACGGTCATTATCGAAGGGATGGAGCCGGAGACGTGGAACAAAATGAAGAGCTTATGCTCCCATTTTGTCGGGTACTGTGAGTCTCAAGTTAAGCCAATAAACGCCCATTACGGACCGGAGATCATGCGTCATCCAATCGGGGCCTACGAGCTCCTCGTTACAGAGCCACCGAACGACTGGATTAGAGCGCTTGAATAGGCCGAACAAATCGCCAAAGGCAACGCTGGGTCAGCGCCCGCCATGCTCGCCGAGGCTGCCTGGCGGCTACGGGCACGCAGCGAACGATCACCGCCCCTTGCCGAATTGAACCCTTGGTGAATCATGGATGAACCAAGTCAGTATCCTAAAGCATGGAAGGGTGCGCATTACGCCAAGGGTTTTAACGGCGTGCGATTGTTGGCGCTGGGCGAGTCCTCTTATGGCGATACGCCAACGTCGCCACACAGCTTGGTGGAGGATCATATCCGTGGCCCAGCTCGTCATCATTGGCATCGCACGTATTCCCGGTTCTTGTGGTTGCTGGACAGCCAAGGCACCTGGCCGTCGACCCTAGAACAGCGCCAAGCCAGATGGGATCAAATTGCCTTCACTAATTATCTGATCGAAGTGGCGGGGCCTGGCGCCCGGAAAAGACCGGCGCGGGAGAGTTGGGGCAGGTCGCTTGCCCCGTTTCTCGCTTTCCTGAAGACCCTGAAGCCGTTGCCCGACGCGGTGATCGTCTGGGGTTTTCCACTTTGGTATGCCCTGCAAGGGGACCCGACCTGCCAATGGGGGGCGGAGCGCCACCAATGCCTGCAGTGGAATAAGGAAAAAGCGATGGGATTCATCCATTGGCCTGATGGACCGCCCCTGCCCGCTTTTGCGCTCGCCCATCCCTCGTCTCCCGCGACCACGCAAAGGAAATGGGGACCGAAGCTCGCGGCGTTTCTAATCGCGGCCACCAACAGCGCTGGCGGTGTCAAGCTACCCTAATTTGACCGGCACATGTTGGGTCTCAATATGTGCCTCCAGCCAAGCCTCTGGACACGAAAACCCGGTTGGTGTCGCCTTGCGTCTAGGAACCCGGTGCCGATACTTCCTCCTAATCGCCGATGCCTTCTGTGCCCCACCCTGGCTTCCTGCTTCAACGAACCGGGTGTTTTCGTATTGCATTCGCTGTTCTGCTCGGCTCGCTCTCGGGCGTGCTGTTGCACGCTGAAACCAAAAACGTGCAGCTGCTCGATTTGCTGCGCGCTCTCAAAATGGCGCCCAACACCCAGGTGATCGCTGCGCGCCAAGGTTTCGTCTTGCACGACCTACAAATCGGAATGACCGGTGCGAAGGCGCAGGCCGGAGATCAAGTGACCGCGTTGGTATCGCTCTTTTCACTCGATGGCAAATTGCGTCCCACTCAATGGATCATCCGCCTGCGGCTGACCGAAAAGTCCGGCGCCGATTCACCTCAGGCCCAGACGACTGATGTTATTGCATACACGAATACCGGGGATTCGTTCACGTTCCGCTCGGATCTATCCCACATGGATCTGGAGACCCTGGGGCCAATCCCAGACAAAGCAAAACCGGATCTTCAGCTGAAGGTAAAACGCCACAGCATATTCGTGAGAACTGATTTTCTGTGCCTGAATCTAACCGGAGCAGCGAGGGTAATGGCCAAGATTCATGATTCATCTAGCCCGATAAGTCTATCCGCGGGACCGCGTTCTTTCCCGGCCGACGAAGTGGAGGCCGGGCGCAAACAACTGGCTTCGGCGAAACTGACGTCGGACGAGGTCCGCTCCTGCGTGGGTAGTTTGCCGGCGCTAAGTCAATTCCTCGATATCGTGCGGAGCACTCCTGACCTGCAAGGCATTCTTCTACAGGTGCTGGACAAACCCTCCATCATCGATGTTTTTCGACATGGCAGTAGCGAGGCCCTCAATTTCAACTTTGTGGGTGGTGGAAAATCGGATGGCCGGGATCTATTTTGGGATGATGGAAGAACGACGGACTTCTGCGTCTTGGCCTTCTATCTAGAGATCTTTAACAAGCCAGCCCTGTCAGTTGTGCTTTATGTCACGCCTCCAACGCCTCCCTTGGAGGTAAGTGCCGGAGTCGTGGGCATCGTCGCCTTTCCTCCCAAGAATCTGAACAAGGTGGTGGTCGTGCGCGTCTTGTCCTCGGCGCCAGGAGGCAACCCCATCCAAACAATATTGTCCGCACATTGAGGAAAGTGTGACCTGTCGCATACCTGCTCCGTCGCGATTACGCCCGCTGTGATCTTATCACGGCACCTTCCTGACAGGTGCATGTTCCCACCAACCCGTTTTACTTTGGATGATTCACCGCGGTGAAGAGGCCGAATCCAGTTGTCACAGCTAACTCGGGACTAGCGCCCTCGTGGCTGACCTTTATCGGCAAAGAAAATGAACCGCAGCGCAATTCTTCGCGTCGTTGCTGACGTTGTGCTGATTACACACGTCGCGTTTGTCGCCTTCGTCGTGATTGGGTTGCTCCTGATTGTCTGCGGTGGCTTCCGCAGATGGAATTGGATTCGGAATCCGTGGTTCCGAACGGCGCATCTTGCCGCGACCGGTGTGGTCGTCGCCCAGGCGTGGTTCGGAGCGATCTGCGCTCTTACGACATTGGAGATGAGCCTCCGCGAGCGAGCCGGCGGTGGAACATACGGCGGGACTTGCATCGCATACTGGCTTCAAAAGCTGCTTTACTACGAGGCGCCACCTTGGGTCTTCGTGGTTTCCTACACGCTCTTCGGCCTTGTCGTTGTGGGCAGTTGGATCGGATTCCGTCCGAGACCCTTCCGCGACGGCCGGGTGCGACCGAGCAATGACTAAGATCCGAGTCCACCAGGGCCTCCCCTTCGCCCCCGCCCCGCGCCCGGGGTGCAGGCGGGCCGCCGCCGGCTCCTCCCGCAGTGCTGCCGGCTCGACGACGACGCCATGGTGACGATCTGGCGGCACTGGCTGGGACGGGCCGCTCCGCCTTGGTAGGTGCCATCTAGGCGACGAGGGCCAGCAAGTCCTGGTGGATGGACTGCCAGGGTTGGTCGAGGTTGATGGTGCGGATGCTGATCTTACGGCCCTTTTCAGTGTAGGACACCGTCCGGCGCGGGTAGCTTACGAGGTGCACATCATCCGAGAGAGCCCTGCCCGCTGCTTCAAGGGCGTCAGCTACGAGGCAAAGGAGCGCTTGGCCTCCAACTCAGACTTCGGATACTGGGCCTGGAGCTTCGGCGGGCCTGACAAGCTGGAGCAGGCGCTTGAGAAGTTCAACGCCCTGCAGCAGAGGGTCGCCGCTGCCGTTCCTGCGGGACACGTCAACGCTAAGTCCCCTGACCCGCATGGAGGAGAACCCCCGGCGGAGACAGCGCCCCCAGGCAACGCAGAAAAGGATGGCGGAGTTGACGGAGTTGCGCCGTTGTCCTTGCGGGCACTATGGTTCCGCGCGCGGGGCGCAGGCGGGCCGCCGCCAGCTCCTCCTGCAGTGCTGCCGCCTCGACGACGACGCCATGGGGGCGATTCTGGCGGCACTGGCCGGGGCAGTCATCGTCGAGCAAAGCCCGGCTTGGACGGAGACCTACGCCCGGATGGGCGACCGACCGGGAGTTGCGATGCGCTGAACGCGCCGGGACTTCGATCTAAAGCGCCGGCGCACCAGAAGCAAATGAGCGAGGGGTGAGGTGGACCCCGTTGGTTGGACAGTTGGGACGGTAAATTAAGCTATGGACTCGGTCTGCCTGGCAAGCCGATTGGCTGCTCCTGAGGACAGGAGCCATAGCTTGCCGCAGGGAGCAGCCAAGCGGCGGGCGGTGGTGAGCAGTAGGACTCATTGGTTGACGGCGTTCGGCAGCGGCGCACGGTAGGTTTCGCCGGGCGTCGCGTCGGCGAGCGAGGAGTGTGGCCGGCGCTCGTTGTAGAAGTGGAAGTAGCGCTCCAGTTGCGCGTGGGCGTCGACCAGCGAGCAGTAACTCTTGAGGTAGATTTCCTCGTATTTGACGCTGCGCCATAGCCGCTCGACGAAGACATTGTCCAAGGCCCGGCCCTTGCCATCCATCGAGAGCTTCACCCCCCGATCCAGCAGCGGCTGCGTAAACTCGGCCGCGGTAAACTGGCAGCCTTGGTCCGTGTTGAAGATCTCCGGCGGACCGTGCTGGGCGATCGCTCGCTGCGCCGCCCGCGCACAGAAGCTGGCATCGAGCGTATTGGACAGCTCCCAGGCCAGCACGTAGCGGCTGTGCCAGTCGATCACCGCACCGAGATAGGCGTAGCCGCCGTACAGCGGCACGTAAGTGATATCCGCCGACCACACCTGGTTCGGACGATCGACGGCCAGATCGCGCAGCAGATACGGATACACCCGATGGCCGGGCTGCGCCCGCGAGAGGCTCGGTTTGCGGTAGATCGCCTCCAGCCCCATCTGGCGCATCAAGCGCTGCACCCGCTTGCGGTTGACCCGGTAGCCCTCCCGGCGCAGCCAGCGCGTCATCTGCCGGCTGCCGAAGAACGGATACGCCAAGTACGTTTCGTCGATCACCCGCATCAGGCGCAGGTTCTCATCGGCCTCGGGCTGCGGCCGATGGTAGTAGGTCGAGCGCGGCAGTTCCAGCAACTGGCACTGCCGCGCCACCGAAAGGCGGGGGTGTTCGGGCTCGATCATCCGGCGGCGCTCCTCAGCTCCCCAGCGGGCCAACCTTTTTTTTGAGCCATTCCAGCTCCATCTTCAGCCGGCCAATCTCCTCGAAGAGTTCTTTCTCCCGGGCGTGAGCCTCGACTGCCGTGGCATCGGCGCCGCGGGCAAAGACCTCGGGCAGGCGCTCGCCCAGCTCCTTTTTCCACTGGCTTACCTGCGTCGGATGCACGCCGTGCCTAGCCGCGATGGCGTGCACCGGCTCGATATTTTTCAGCGCCTCCAGGGCCACTTGAGCCTTGAAGGCGGCACTATGCTGACGTCGTTTCTTGGACATACGGATCGGTTCCTTTCATGTTTACTAGGGACCGTCCCCGTTGTCCAATTTTCGGGGTCCACCTCAGGGCTCAGGAGCCGGCACCGGACTTGGATGCCTTGTCGTAGGCGGCCTGCACCTTTTGCCAGGCCAGGACGACCTTCGCCTTCGCATCGGACCATGTGTCGGCCGTAGCATTGCCAAGATCGGCGAGCTTGGATTTGAGA
>Ga0208688_1000508_pt1 | contig 21367 bp, 20 predicted proteins | sample June2015DPH_6_15_FD_184696 | JGI IMG/M metagenome (GOLD analysis project Ga0208688, IMG submission 184696) | Peatland microbial communities from SPRUCE experiment site at the Marcell Experimental Forest, Minnesota, USA - June2015DPH_6_150... | ecosystem: Environmental > Terrestrial > Soil >... | reverse complement strand
AGTATGCGCTGCGCGTGCTGGTGCATCCCAGCATCCTCGAGCGCCTGCGCAGCGAGGACGCCGATCTGCTGGTGCGCATGGAGCAGAACTACGGGGTGAAGCTGGCCTTCCGCGCCGATCCCAACTACCACGTCGAGAACTTCAAGATCATCAACGCCGTCACCGGCGAAGAGTACCGCTGACGTTTTGTGGGATCGAATTAAATAACCGTGCGGCAATTAAATAGCCGTACGGTAGAATTAATTAGCCGTACACCGAATCTGATGTGGAATTAATTACCCGTGTGGTCCGCTGCTGTCCCAAGACATTTGAACTGAGTAACGGACTTTGGATCTGAGGAATCGGCGACATCTGAGCCGAGTTCGCAGTGACATCTGAATCGAGAAACGGTCCGCGACATTTTGTTTCCGGAGATTAATCCTGTTTTCGAGGACGACCATCGCCATTAAACCGGGGGTTCGAATCCCTCCTCCGCCACTTTTCTTTCGGAGTCCGAAAGAAAGAGGGTCATGGGGACCATAAAGTGTCGGGAAACGACAGCTTATAGGGCAGTTCGGAATGCGACAGCTTATGCGCTTCGACGGCGATTTTGCGCCTGCGGCGCCCGGCAAGTTCGGAATGCGACAGGCGATTCAGCATAAACATCGAGGATGCCGTGCGGGTGATCGTCGAGCGGGTTGGCATAGCCGAGCATCCCCGACTGCCGGTTCCTGCGCCTCCCGTTCCTGAGCAACCGCATTCGCCTGTCCTGCATGGACACGGTCAAGATCAGTTGAGCGGTCTTTAGAGCGGGATGGCGAGGGAGTTCACCCACAGGACCGCCGGCAGGGCCAGATTGAAGGTCGCCAGCAACGACAGGGGGAATGCAGGCACCTTGCGCGCGGCGGCCACTGTGAACGGCAGCAGCATGGCGGCGCTGCGCGTCGAATCCCATGCCAAGAATGTTACGGCGCCGAAGCCCAGGGCGGCTGCGACCAGGAGCGCCGGGTCCCTCTTGAGCCACCCGCGCCCCACTGCGGCTGCGGCTGCCGCAGCGAGCAGCAGCCAGCCCAGCCGCCAGCCCATGAACCATCCGACCGGGAGCCAGTGCCACCAGTACTCCGTCGACAACTGGGCCGCCTGCAGCCGGATCTGGTGCACGACGGACAGGTCGCCCCCGGCGCACGCCACCGTTCGCGCCAACAGGTAGGGCAGGAGGCCCGGCAACGCCCAGACGCCCCCGCTCAAGTTCAGCCGCCGCCTCAACCACCAAACCGCCGGCAGGGCTAGGATGAAACGTTCGTCAACCCAAGGCCCGGCGAGCCCGGCCAGCAGGATGAGGTTTTTCAGCGGCGAGAAGCTCGCCCACAGGAGCAGCAGCAGGTAGATCCAGTCGAACTGGCCGACGCAGTGCCAAGCCCAGAGCCAGGCGCTTGAGGTCGCCGTGAGCATCACGACCGCCGCGCCGCGGCCGGCCGTGCCGGCGTACCATCCGGCTGCCATCAGCAGAATGAGCGCGCCCCAGCGCGCCGCCTGCAGGTAGGCCTCAGGCCCGAGGCCCAGCTGGCCGGCCACCACGGGCGGCAGCAGCCGCCAGCGCAGCGCGTTCTCTCTGGAGGAGTTCGTGATTCGGCCACTGTCCCAGCCGACCGGGTTCTTCAGCTGTGCCAGGAGTGCCGGGACGCGGGCGACCTGCTGCATATTCTGGCTGTTCAGTCGCCAGTCTTGCGGTGCCACCCGCGCCGGCCAGCGCCACGAGACGGCCATGACAGCCACTGCGGTTCCGAGGATGATAAAAGCGAGTCGTTTCCAGAGGAACACGGCCACGACTAGGAAGCAAAATACCTCCAGCATCCGCTCCCCCACCTGAAGCGTCTGGCGGCAGCCCCTGACGAACGGCGACTTCGCCGGCGCGGGTGTCGGCGCCTCCCCGGCAGTGGCGATGGCCCTGTTCCGCACCGCCAACCTGCAACGCGGAGCCGGTTGAACTTCGCGCCCGTTCGCGTCGTGGATGGCCGGTGCCTGTCGCATAGATGGGAGGCGGCGCTAGAAGCTGCCGATCTTGCCGGCGATCATTCCCTGCCCATTGAGGGAGTTGCTGCCGGTGATGACTTGGATCTGGCCGCCGGCGCCAAACTGGCCGAGCCAGCCGGTCACGACGTCGAAGGCAGAACTCGCCGCCGCGAGGCCGTCCACGGTCGCGCAAAGTGGTGTCATAGTGACACCCTTCAATTTCCAAAATCGGCTAAAGTCAAGGTGTCACTATGACACCGTGAAAACTCGCCCTACCCGCCGTGGCCACAACTTCATCGGTGCGCGCATCCGTCAGGCGCGTCTGCGCCTGAAGCCCGCCGTCTCGCAGTTCGATCTGGCGGGCCGGCTGGCGGCGCTCGGCCTGGATCTGGACCGCCCGACCATAACCCGCATTGAGAACGGCCAGCGCTACCTCCGGGACTACGAGATCCGGGCGCTCGCCAAGGCCCTCAAGGTGTCAGCGGCCTGGCTGTTTGGGGAAAAGGAATGATTGGCGGGAGCACGGGGCAGCCACGGCTGCGCGAAGCTATACGCCGCGCCGGTTGTTCAAGCCCGGTGGGCTTCGCCCAAGATCTCCGCGAACCACTCCAGCCGAGCCCGCGCCCTGGCGCTGCGCGCGCCCAGGGCCTTCAGCTGCGCCAGCGCCGCGCCGGTGCTTCCGGGAAGGAGGCTCCTTCCCGGCCGGACCTTTCCGGAGGACCTGCCGGCTGCCCCGATCCGCACCTCCGCCTGCAGGTCGGCCGACAAAAAATCGAGGAGGTACGCGCGCACCAGCTCCAGCCGCTCCGCCGGCGTGCGCGCGGCACCCTTGGCCAGAACCCCCAGGTGGTCCGGCCGGATCGTCCGGTACTTGCCGTGGAGGTAGTTGTTCACGCGGCTGACGGCGATGCCCGTCGCGGCCGCGAGCTGCACTTGGTTGATCCCGTTGCGCTCCATGAGGGTCTCGAGCACGGAGGCGAAAAACTGGGTGCGGGGGGACTTGGTTCTGGATATGGGCATGGCGGGTTTTAGTTGAAGGCAAACGGGAGGCAGAGACGAGGCGACTAGAAATAGCGCATGGGCATCAAACAATCTACGCTCAATTCGACGGCAAAAGCGCGATGATCTGGAGTAAAATCAGAAAGGCCAGCACGACGCCTTTGCGATTGAAGACTTCTTTGGGAGCGACGCCGTGGGATACAGTGTGACGGCTCAATCCAGTAGGGTTTCTCGGATCGAAACCAGCAAAGTAGACCTCCTGAAGATAACGTCGGAACCGCTCTGGCAGCAACAAGCTGTTGCCGTGCGGGGGCAGTTCAGCATGCAAGAAAGTCGAAGTGATGAGGTTCCCCTGAGAAGCGGCAGGCGCAGTCGCGTCGGCGAAGTGGTGTGTGCGCAATACGCCTTCAATTCGCGGGAACAGGATCGCTGTTGCGCTCATGAAATCAGCGTCAACGAATTTCCGATATGCGGCGGCGATAAACTCGTAATGTGGCGCAAGCAGCGGATGAGTTCTCCAGTTCTCGAGTCGCGACTCCACCGCGGCTTTCACCTCGGTCGTGATCTCGTCCAAGTGCTCGTCGAGAGAAAATCCGGCCTTGGCGGATTTAATCATCTTCTGCAAGGTGGTTTGGCGGAGATGAATGAAAGGAAACCAGCCTTGCTGGGTGAAAACATCCCACACCGGCTCCGGCATCGACAGCAGATGCTGGAAATTAAGGTACGCGTAGTAATGTCCCAGCGCCACCTCGACGTCGTAGAGGCGCGGACTGCCCCCAGGACGCAGAGGCGTCAGATCAAAGAAGAGCCCCTTGCGCCAACCAGCCGATAATACTACGAGCAAACCGGCGTTGGCGGGTATTTGCAGCCCATTCAAATTAACCCGGATGACATCCAGAATATTGTCGAGAGTGACTGGATCACCCTTCTGGATTGCGCTCTTGGCCCGCGCAGTCAGGGAATAATTCAGATCGTTCAGATAAACGGTGGCGGTCTTATCGGCGCGGATGATCGCGAGCATGTGGTCCACCGTCGACTCAACCCGGTACGATGCTCCGGGTAGCAACGAGATTAGTGTGCGGGGAAGACCTTCGAGCCGACTGATGAACAGATTGCCATCTTCCGATGAGCTGAATTCCCGGCATATGATCGGAGCAGTCTCGCCGGCTCGCACGTTTGTGGCGGCGTAGCCCGCGGGAACTTCATTCAACTGGATTTCGTGGGGCATGTCTGAAGGAGCTGCGGAGATCAGGCTAGCTTCGCGATGGTGAGACTCAAGCCGACCTTGATGCATGGCGGAAACGGCGCGGGTTAATGGGTGTGCATGACACCCACCACTTGTTCGCGGGCGGCGATTCGTCCAGGCATATGCGCGGAACGCGGATTGGATGGTGACGCGCGACACAGAAAGCTATAGCTAATTAGGCGAAGCGGCTGGTCGGGCTGTACTTCTTCGAGCCGACCGGGAAATTGACGTAATGCCACTTCTTGTTGTCGCCATGGGCCTGGTTGAAGGCCTTCGCCTCGTCAGTCTTGCAGAGGCTGCCGAAGGGAGGCTTGATTTCGTCGGCAAAGACCGAGGCGTCCATCATGCTTTCGCTTCCAAGAATATTGGCGACGGCGTGCTTGGCCGTGTCGTTCAAAAGCGGCTCGGCGATGGCCGCGATGGTCTTGTGCCCTTCGGCCGCGAACGGAAAGGCCGGGCTCGTGGCAAGGAGGGAGACAATCAGCGATAACATCAGTCTTTTCATGGGAGCTGGAGTGGATGGTTGGGGTTGGATCCGGATCACCGGGCTTGGGCGTGGTGTCTAAAAACTCATATCGGATGCTCAAGCAGCGTCCCGATAATAGTAGTTGAACATGCCGCCGAGACGTTCCCTTCGGCAGATCGTGCCTTCGGCCAAACCGACCTCGTTTCCGGGTTCAATGATCTGCCCGCCGCGCCCCTGATGGTTCCGCTCTTGGTGATAGTGGACGAGATACTCGTCCACGACATGCCGAAGGTGGTTCTCTCCAAGGAGCACCAGCCGGTCAACCGCCTCGCGCTTGAACGAACCATTGAACCGCTCCAGATGCGCGTTGCAGTTCGGCGCGCTCGGCGGCGTCCGGACCGGTCGAACTCCGGCTGCAGCCAACAAACGCCGAAAGTTCTCATGAAACACCGCATCTCGGTCCATGATCAGAAAGCGCTTTCCGACAAGAAAACCCGAGACCGCGTCAGTCAGGTTGCGCCCAATCTGCTGCATCCACGCTGCATCGGGATGCGGCGTGATGCCGGCGCAAATCACCTTCCGAGTCGCCAACTCCATCACGAACGCCACATAGTGCGTCACCAGGCCGCCGGTCGTCCAAACCTCGACCGTCGTAAAGTCCATCGCAGCGATGCCAGCCCAATGCGCTTTCAGGAACGCGGACCAAGAGTTCCCGCGACTTCGCTTGGGCGCCGGCTCCAAACCATGCGCCTTGAGAATCTTCGCCACCGTCGCCCGGCTGACACGGTGCCCCAGGTTGCGCAGCCGATCCCGAATACTCGTGTAACCCCACCGCGGCTCGGTCCGCGCCATCTCCACAATCAACGCCCCGACCTCATTCGAGGTCGCCGGCCGTCCCTGCGTCCGGCGCGGGAAGGTCCATTTCACGGCGATCAGGCGGCGATGCCACGCCAAGATCGTCTCGGGTGTGACGATGCCGGCGACGGCCTCCAGCACTTTTCGTCCGAGCGCCTTCCCTTTCACCGCCAACAATCGCCGCTCTTCATCGGTTAGTCTGGGCCGCCGCCCATGGAGTTGGCGCTTCAGGATCTCGTTCTCTGTTCGCAAATACTCGATGATCGCCTGCTGGTGCCGGTTCAGCCAGCCAGCAAAGATTCCGAGCAGAAGGTAGATCGGCATACGGGAGGTCATCCTCGTCAACTTCTCCCCTGCCCCGCTTTCCCGCAAGATCCTCTACTCCGTTCGAGTTATTAGACACCACGGGCTCGGGATTATCGCGTCGCCGATGACGGAGCGACCGGTCGCCCCCCCGTGCTGTTCGTGAGCTCCGTCAGATTCACCTTGAGTTCTCCTCCAATCGCGATTGCGCCGCGGTAGGAAGCGACGCGCAATTGTTCCGCGCCGACCTGAACCCGCAAAGGTTCCTCGTACCGGGGATAGAACGGATCGGGATCCGATCCGTCGAAGGAGTAGAAGAGATCGAGCCCGGGAATTTCCGTTGCGAGTATGATCCTAGGTTCTCCCCCGACCTCCTCCAAGCGTGCCATCGGCTGGTAGGCGCTCCGCGAGTATTTGACCTGCCGCGCGTCGAAGCGGGCAAACTGCGGTTCCAGTCGCTGGGCAAAACTTTCCCAGGATCGGCCGCTCCGAGGCGACCAGAACACCTCGGCCAGCGCCATTGCCCGGGGCCAAGTCATGTAGAAGACATGCCGCGGATTTGTCACCCACTCGGTCCAAAGATTCCCCTGCCCTCCCAGAACGAGGGTTGAGTTCACCCCCTCCGGCACCGGTTCGAACTCATAACATTCCTTCAGGCGGAGCGCAGCATGTTTTCCCATGGGAATGTCCGAGGGCTCCATCGACTGGTTGCCTTGGGGAAAGTTAAGGTAACAGCTGGAAGACGGCGTCATCACGACGGGGTGGCCCGCCCGGGTTGCGGCAACGCCGCGGTCCTGCCACCCCGTTTTCCGCCAACACATGGCCGCCGCTTTCGCAGGTAGTCCACAATCCAAGATCTCGTCCCAGCCGATGAGCCGCTTGCCGTGGGACTCGACGATCTTCTCGACCCGACGCATGAAGTATCCCTGCAATTGAGCGACATCCGTCAGGTGCTCTTCCTGCATCCGGGCCCGGCACTTGTGGCACGCTTTCCAGTTGTCGGTGTGCACCTCGTCTCCGCCGACGTGGATGTACTCCCCAGGAAAGATGGCTGCGACTTCGCCGATAATTTTGTCGAGCGCAGCGAAGACCGCTTCGTTGCCGGGACAAAGCGTGTCGTACACGGCGGCCACGGGATCGCGCGCCGGTTGACCGCTGCACGAAAGCTCCGGGTAGGAGGCGATGAGCGCGTAGCTGTGCCCCGGCATATCGATTTCTGGCACGATGGTGATGAAACGCTCGCGGGCATAGTCGATGATCTCCCGGACGTCCTCTTGGGTGTAGTAGCCACCGTAGCGCGGGATATCGCCGAGGTCGGGGTCAGGGTAGGCCCGATCGCTCAGCTTGTAGCCCTGAATCCGTGCGGCGCGCCAAGCCCCAACCTCAGTCAGGCGGGGCAAGCTCTTGATCTCGATCCGCCAGCCCGGCGAATCCGTCAAGTGCCAGTGAAAGACATTTAGCTTGTACTTCGCCATCTGATCCAGGTAGGCCTCGATGACTTCCTTGCCGAAAAAGTGTCGGCTTACGTCGAGCATCAAGCCCCGCCATTCAAATCGCGGCCGATCGACAATGCTGGCACCACCGATTGTCCATTTGACTCCGTCGATCCGGTGCGGACTTTCGATCTCTGGGGGCATGAGTTGGAGCATGGTCTGTGTGGCGTAGAAGATCCCGGCCAAGGTGTTCGCCTCGATTTCGACATCGCCCGGCTTCACCACAAGGCGGTATCCCTCCCGACCGAGCAGTCCGTCGTCCATTGGCAGCAAGGTAAGGTGGATCGATGAACTTCCAGCCTCAGCGGATGACGCTCCGACGACGCTCAAATCGAACCCCGACGGGACCGCCAAGCAGCGCGAGAGTCGAACAGCAAGCGGTCGCAGTTGCGGTGTTGAGACCAAAATCTTCGTCGTCGCGGTGAGCTCAAAATTGCCCGATGTTTTTCTTACGTCCAGGGGCTCAGGAATCAGGCACAAAGGATCGTTGGAGATCGGAGCGAGTACGTCACCTGCCTGTAAACTCTCAGCTTGCAGCCAGCCCACAACGATCCCGAGCAGAAGAAACGCCGGCAAACGGGATTTCATCCTCGTTAAACTCTTCCTTGCCTTGCCTCCCGCCAAGACCGTCTCCACCCGCCGAGTTTCTCGACACCGCGGGTTCCCGTAAAAGCCGGATGATCCGTTATCGAACGAAGGACCGACGATCTTCATCCTGGTTGGCCCCTTTCGCCGGTCGAATCACGAAAAACACAGCCTCGAGCGGAGCCAGTTCCAGCACATACTCGTGGGGCAGCGAGACGTCCTGCAGTACATGCTCGGACGCTTCTGGCTTCCCTCCTTGCGTTTGTAGAGATCGAAGCGAGCGTTGTTGATGAGCACATCGAGTTGCCCGATCTCGCTGAACATGCGCCGGACATCCGCCTCGTTGGAAATATCGCCTCGGATGACCTTGTCCGGGCCGAATAGTTCAGCGTCACGTGAGAAAGATCCCGCGTAAACAAAATAGCCGTGCCCGGAAAAATGCCGTGACAACTCCACCCCAAGCCCCCGGGACGCGCCGGTTATGAACACGTTCTTTTTCATCATATTACACCGTCATTCATCATCACTGGAATTTCTTTGGACTCCAGTCAGCTGGACACGGTGAATCGCTCACTGCTCGATCGCAGCGGGACGGATGTCATGCTCGCTGCTCTGGCGTGCAAGATCGGCCGCTGCCGTTGCTCCCACGTTGAGCTGGCCTGCGCGAAGCAGCGACAACACCTTCTCCAGTTGAGCATCGAGGGCAGCATCGGACTTGCCCCCACGGATCACACTGGCCCGCCAAAGGGTGCGACGCGCCTTCGCCACATGGTCCGCCGCGGCCAACGCCTTTCCCGAATACAACGCCACAATGGTGTAGCTCTCGATGCGGGGGACGATTACCGTTGCCCAACCGTTGGCCACCTCAACCGACAATGGCTTTGTCACGCTCGGCTCGTCAGGGCTGATGGCCACCGCCTCGGTCACCGCCAGGCCGGCCGGCAATCGTACCCGCCAGCGGCTTCCTTCGACCGGCCGAAATCGGTCGGCCTCCACGTCGATGTTCCCATTGACCAAGTGCAGCGCCAGCACCTGGCGGGTGTCGTCCAGCCACACGTTGCTCCAGACGTCCGAAGGCGCGTCGGTCTTTAACATCTGATCCTCGGCCACGGCGCGGGCCACCATCGCCTGCAACTCCTTGGCCACCGTCTGGGCCTGCGTGGCGGTTTCCGGCGAAGGCTTCTCGTTGGCCTGGGCGTAGCGCGTCAGGAGGTCCGGCTTGATTTCGATCAAACGCCCGCCTGGGGTCGCCAGCGTCTGACCGGCAGGGCGCGGCACGGCGTCGGCATCGTACAAGGTTGGGCAGGCCACGCTGATCACGCGCCCACCCCGTGCCTGGAAGGCGCGAACCGCTTCCCGCTGGGCGTCGCTGAAGCAATCGACGCCGGGTAGAACCAGCACCTGGTATCGCGCGAGCCGCTCCAGCGATACGCGATCGTCGCCCAGCAGCGGGTGCCACCAACAGTTGACTTCATAGGGGACGTGCGACTCCTCCAAGAGCTGCGCCCAAGCGACGAACCATTGCTGGTATTGTGCGGGCGAGAGGCCGAAGGCTGAAAATTGTCGCCAGGCGTGGGTCGGCAGCGAGTACACCAGCCCAACGTTGGCACAGCGATCGCGGCGCGCGAACAAGGCGCGGTGTTGTTGGACAAAGCGGCCCATCCGGGCTTCGGTGTCGTAGAACCAACCGCTGGAGCCGGCGGCCGTGGACAAAGGCATCGGCACGCCGCCATCGGCACAGACTTGCCCGTCCATCATGCGCAGTCGACTTTGAGCGGCTTGCAGACTGCTAAACCGGGACGACAAAATCAGCCACACGGGCCGGCGGTATTCCCCGGCGGCCAGACCGAGCTTCGTCGCCAGAACATTCCAGGCTCGCGTTTGCGATGTCAGAGGCGATCCTCCGCCTCCGGTTTCCGTGCAGGTCACATCACTGATTTGCGAGAGCGTCACGGCATAGGGCCTCCTTCCTTCGGCCCCATACTGATTGCCGCAGACGGCGATCGGATGACCCGCCGCTTGCTTCACCGCCGCTACGGCATCGCGCCAACGATCCGCCTGCGAGGCGTACTCGAACTGGACGTACGCCCGGAGCACCGGGTCTGCTAGCACGGCGTCACGCCCCTTGGCAATGCGGGTCTCTTGGACCTTCTTGACGTACTCGACGATGTTCAGCGCGGCCGGATCGTCGATGCCGGCCGCGTGAAACTGCTCGGCGGTCCAGCGTTGGTGCAGCCATTCGCGGAAATCGTCTCTACACCAACGGCAGAAACAGCCTTTCCCATGTCCCAAGAAGGACGGGGCGCAGATGTTGTCCTGGGTGAGCAGTTGCACTTCCGGGGCAATCCTTGTCACCCGCTGCTTATAATAAGAATGCCAACCCGGAGCATTGTGACACATGTGATAACCGGGCCACAGTTGACCACCATGAATCTCCTTGCTGTCCAACTCCCGTGCCATGCCGTCGTCGCGAAATTGCTCCACCATGGGATCATCGACCGCCAGATGATTGTACTCTTGTTCCCAGTATCCGCCGCCGACAGCGATGCCCCGTTGCGTAAAGTATCCGTCCCAGTTGAGGTAGACTCCATTGTGGCCGGCGATCACGTCAGGATCGAGCGTTTTGATCAGGAGTTCCCGTTCATCACGCAGCCGCACGGACGTGCGGGAGGCGTTAAAGAAATTTTGAGGATTCCACCAGGCATAATCCTTGCGAGTCAGGCGAAAGCCCTCGGCGAAATAGATGCACGGCAGCCGCTGCGGCGACTTGACCTGAACGATGCACCGAACCTCCCGCAAGGGACCGCTCGCGAACGACACTTGGCCAGGCGCCCAATCCCCCGAAACCACTTTCACCGGCGCCTCGGCAAGGACGCGACCGTTGGCATCCAGCACGGTGACCCAGATCTGCAAATCCTCATCCTGCCCCTCATCACCAAAGTCTCCTTTGCTAGGCGAATAGACCGAGACCCCGAACAGATAATCGGCGCGGGGGTCTACAACGGCTGAGAGACCGGCGCCCCCCTCCGGGCCTTCCTGCCGAACCAGAACGGCCGCGTTACCCCGGACGTTTCGACTGGTAAACCAGCGGATCAAGGCTTGACGCCAAGGTCGCACACCGTTGTCCGCCGGCGTGTAGACGCCGGCCTGGCAGCCGCCGACCGCAGCCGCCGGCATCGCGACCACTAGCGCATCGTGGACCCAGTCGGGAGGCGACTGGGCGTCGGGCATCGCTTCGCCTGCCGCCACCTGATGGTTCGCAAACAGCCCCACCAGCAGAAGCAGCAAAGGCAGAAAAGCCCGCCACCGGCTCCGGCGGATTGCTACCAAGTCAATGCCATCGTGTGTAACTGGTTTCGTCGGATTCGCTCCTTTTTCCTCGTTGCCAACAACGTTCTGATTCCTACGTGGCCTAGAGCGATACGGCTACGCCGCGGCACGTTCTTGGCACACCTTTGCGGCGATTCATCAGTTCCCTGTCTCTGCTGAACAATTGGGGCTGCGGTATTTCAACAGCCCCTTTCATGCTTCCTCGACGAGTATGGGCGACGGCCGAGCAGAAACAAAGCGGGGAACCCAAACATTTTGATGTCATTTGTTGATCAAGATCATACGGCCGAACAGAACCAGTCAATCAAAAAGCTTGATATGATATCTATCTGATTGTATCTGATAATTTGTGCATCACCAGGGTTCACCTATCAAGTCTTGGCTGATTGGCTGAGATGAACGGAGCGGGAATGCCTTATCGGTTTCTAAACGTAGCGTCGTAATTAATTCAACATGATCGGAAGACGGTTTTGCCTGTCGGTGCATCAAAGTACTGACTCTATCCGACAGGGAAGAGATGATCTTGGCGTTGCAGGACGAGATTCGGTGCAGCCCCGATGCTCGCTACGATCATCGCTTGCACGTGGTGCTGCTCGTGGCGGAGGGAATGAGTTGCCGGGAGGCGGCCAACGCGCTCAGGGATTCGCCTGGAACGTTGGTGATTTGGGTTCGCCGCTTCGAGCAATCTGGTTTCGGCGGGGGGAACGATTGCGAGGGCCGGGGCCGGCGAGCACGATTGGGTGCGGCCGCGATAAGACAGGTGAAAGTGGCGCTGGGGAAGAGTCCGGCCCACTATCGCCTGCCAGCCCAGCTTTGGGACGGTCCGCTATTATCTCACTTTGTCGAGCACCAGTTCGGGGTGACGCTGCGGGTTCGCCAGTGGTGCCAGCGATTATTCCGCCGCCTCGGTTTTCGTTTGCGCAAACCGCGCCCCGAGATTGCCCAAGCCGACCCGCAAGAGCAGGCCGCCGTAAAGAAAACCCCAGCGCCTTGCCGCCGACGATAAGGTCGCGCTTAAGGCGATGGACGATGTCCATTTTCGACAGCACAGAAGCCGCTGTCGAATGTGGGTTCCGCCGGAAATCCGGGACCCGGTCTGCCTGCCTGCGCCGATTCGTAAGAGTATCAGCTACTTTGGCGCCGTACGCATCCGCGACGGCCGCCTGGTCACCTCCACGCCCGAAGGCCGCTTTGACGCTTAAACCTGCTGGTCCTTTCTGGGCAAGCTGCGCCAGAGCAGCCGCCGTCGCGGCTACCGCGTCGTCGTCATCGTCGATAACGCCAAATATCACCACGCCACGCTCCATGCCGGGTGGCGTCGATTGTCCTTCTGGCGGCTTCTCCCTGCACCAAATACGCCCTGCTGGAATTTGGCCAGAAACCCATCCGCATCACCACGGTCGAGGAAATCGCGCACGGCCTCATTCACGGGCCATTCTACCTCTCGCAACGCTCAAAGAAATATGCCTCTCGTAACTCTCAATGAAATTCTGCCGCCCGCGCGGCAGGCTGGTAACGCCGTTGGCGCCTTCAACGTGGCCAACTATGAAACCGTGGTTGCCGTTATCACGGCTGCGGAAAAGGAAGATCGTCCTGTGATCATGGCGATTTACCACCGACTGCTGGGCGATCCTCGCTTGGGCGCGTTGATCTCGGCACTGCGTTACCTCGGCGAGCACAGCCGGGTAATGGTCGCCATTCATCTCGATCACGGCGCATCACTCGACCAAGTGAAGCTGGCAATCGACCTAGGTTTCACCTCGGTGATGCTCGATGGCTCCAAGCTACCGCTAAGGGACAACATCGCCGTCACGCGGCAGGCCGCCGATCTAGCGCACCGGGCATGCCTGTCCATCGAGGGTGAAATCGGGCAACTCCCGACTCCCGGCGAACCGGTCCCTTATTCAGATCCGGACGATGCGGAGCTCTTTGTGCATGAGTCGAAGGTCGATGCGGTGGCTGTAGCTATTGGCACTGCCCATGGCTTTTACCGGACGCCACCGGTGATCAAAATCGAAGTTGCCGCCGAGGTCGGCCGCCGCGTCTCAATTCCGATGGTTCTCCATGGAGGTTCGGACTCGCCGCACGACCAGGTTCGCGCCGCGGTCAAATGTGGTATGTCGAAGGTCAACTTCGCCACGGAGTATCAATTTTTGTTTCAACAGCAGCTCAAGGCCCGGCTCGACGATTTGGGCGACAAGTTTACTCCGGTGGATGTGGTAATGAAACCCGTCGTCGAAAAGACCTCTGAACACATCGCCGCTATCATCCGCCGTTTGGCCGTGTGAGTTGAATCTCAAGCTTCTTGGGATCCCCGTTTACCATGCGGTGAATAAAGCCACACAAATATAACCGACTTATCGGATACAGCACTAGGACCAGTAAGTGCACCCCGATCGGGCAGGATTCATTTGCCGATTAGTCACCATTATAGGATAACATACATAGAGGAATGAAATGAAGAAGAGGAAGCAATGCGTCTCTGTGCGCGGCTCAAAACTCAAGATACCCACCCGCAATGTCCGGGAGGATGACGCCCTCCCGCCTCTTGCCAGCGAGCTCACCCCTCGCTCCTACAAGGTCTATCCCTATGCTTTGCAGGAACTGCTGGAGAAAGAGCATTGCGACAGGGAGTACGAAACCGTCATCCTTGAGAATGAAAACCTGGAACTGACAGTGCTGCCTGAACTTGGCGGACGTCTCCTCGCCTATGACAAGCTCCGCAAAAGGGATCTGTTCTTCCGCAACACCGAGCTTACGCCGGTGATGGCTGGGTTGACCGGGGCATGGAGCAGGATCGGCTGCGAATTCAACTTCCCGGGCAGCCATTCCGTCACCTCCAACCGGAGAGTCTCCTGCAAAGGCAGGGAGAACGCCGACGGCAGCGCCTCCATAGTCGTTTCAGACATCGAATGGGTTAGCGGTATGGAGTGGCGGATAATCCTGACGCTGAGGCCGGAGTCGGCTATCATCGAGCAGGAGTCCTGCTACTACAACCGCACGGAAGTCCACAACCGCGGTTTCTTCTGGACCAACGCCAAAATTGAGGCTGGCGACGATAGCGTGATCATCTTCCCCCCAAGCTGCCGCAAGGGGGCGTTTCATCCTCCGATGGACGTCACGAGGATAGCTGTCTGCGACCTGCCGTCCGTTAACGGCATCGACCTCTCAAAGCTCAAAGAGATCCTCTTCCCGCTCCCGCTCTTTATGCTCGACATCAGGGATCACTTCTTTGGCTGCTACAGGACGGAACGGGACGAAGGCCTGCTTCACTACGCCGACTATGGGATATTGCCCGGCAGGAAGCTGTGGTCGCCTGGAAACGGGGAGGACTCAAAGCCCGTGAGTCAAGGCGGACCACCGACTTTCGAGCTCCAATCTGGCCCCCTCCCGCTGCAAACAGACTTCATGTTCATCGCTCCGGGCGCCTGCAATCGCTGGAGAGAATTCTGGGTACCCATCGCTGGCTTAGGACGGCATCTGTTCTCGTCTTTGAAGTGCTCGCTTGGCGTTCGAGACGGAAGGTTGACTGTTTTCTCCGGAACGCGTTTGACCGAGGCCTTAGTCAATATCTCGCTTGGCGGGCGCCAAGTCGAACTTGCGCTGGGCTCCTTTGCCCCGGGCGAAGCGAAAACCACGGACTTTACACTCTCGAAACCTGAAGATGCCGTTATATCCGTACGTTCCAATGGGAAGGAGCTGCTGCGCTTTGCTCCTGGAGAGCAAAAGCCTGCCACCTTGCCGGAATACAGCCCTGCTGCGGAGATTCATGAAGACTCCGTGGAGGCGCTCAATCTGAAGGGTCTCTACAAACAGGCGCGAGGCGAAGATGCGAAGGCTTGCGAATTGTATTCGAAGGCCCTCGAATCCGACCCCTCGAACTCGCAAGCCCTCCTGCTGCTCGGAATCAACAGCTTCAAGTCTTGGGATTTTGAAAAGGCGCTGATCCTCTTTGAAAAGGCATTGGCGAGAAACCACCGGAGCGCGGAGATCAGCTACTACCTTGGACTCTGCCTGTTGCGCAAAGGCGACAGCCTCAACGCGCGCCTCTATCTGCGCAAGGCGTCTTCCGACCCTGCATTCCGGAAGCCAGCACTTGCGGCCCTTGCCGGTCTTCTCATGCGCCAGTCCGGCTTTCAGGAGGCTTTGGACATCCTTTTGGAGGAGATTGCCGGGGAGGACGGCAGCTTTTGCATCAGGATTGAGAATCTGGCACTTCTTGAGACTGCAATGGCGCTCGCTTTCAAGCTTGGAGAGAATGCCCTACTCAAACGGTTGAAGCATGCCGTCAGGCTAGTTTCGCCGGACAACGTCATGTTTTCCTCTGTGGAGTTCCTTGAAGAGGGTATCCTTCATGATACGTCAAATCCCAGACTGCTTATTCATGCCGTTCTAAAATACCGCAGCTGGGGCATGCTCGATTTCGCCCTGAAGCTCGCCACCAAAGTGGTCGAGCTACATGATGGCAACCCAATTGCACGCTATATCTTAGCGCATCTACTTGACTTGGAGGGCCTCCATGACAAAGCCAACGAGCAACTCTATAAGGCTGAAAAAATGCCGGTGGCAGGCATCTTCCCGGACTCCCCATATCTCCTTGAGGTCATGGAGTCCGTCACGGCCGCCCATCCGGGCTGCGCCAGGGCGATATACTTTCAAGGGCTGCTGTATGCCTCCCTGGGCGCATGGGAAAAGGCAAAGCTTCAGTGGGAGAAATCCATCTCAATGGGCTTTGAATCGCCGTTTCCCTATCGCTGCCTGGGGCTCTTCCACTGGAAACGCTCCGGCGACATTCAAAAAGCTGCAGAATGCTATTGGAAAGGCTTCAAGCTCCGGTCCCAGGACATCAGCTACAAGTATGTCTATGAAATGAGCATTGTCCTGCGCGCCTTGAAGGACAATTCCAAGCGGGCCGAACTTTTCGCAGCCCTCCCGCCCGCGCTGAGGGACAATCCTTTTGTCTCAATGGCCTACACGCAATATCTCTTCGACATCGGCTCGTATCGCGAGTTGATCAAACTTCTGGAAGATAGGAGCTTCAGCCTCCACGAAGGCAAACGCGACACTGCCGATATCTTCATCGGTTCCAACACCGCGCTGGGGCACGACGCCTTCGCAAAAAACGATTTTGTCGGGGCGATCCGGTACTTCAAAAAGGCACTCTCCTATCCGTTAAGGCTCGGAGTCGGTCGTTCAGTTGGACGCCACGACATGAAAACCAAATACTGGCTGCTCAAAACCCTTGCGCGTAGCGGCGAGGAGGCCGAAGCCCGCAAGCTGGTAGCCAAATTTCTGGCGGAGGCCGACAAATACTCCTTCAACTACAAAAAGTTGAAGCCCATTCGCTGGGAGGAGGACAACCTAGAAATAAATAGTTTGATGGAGGAGAACCGCAATTATGAGGTTAGAATAAAGGCGGAGTTCGGAGCCAATCAATAAGAGACTTGGGATAGGCATAACTCTATATAGCACGCCCCTGCTTTCATCGTTCGTGATTATCAATAACCCGGGCTCGTCATCCGCCAGTGCTTGCATCCATGGCCCGGCACGGGCATCGACTTGCCCTCATCCTATGGAACGGTAATGACAATGAATAATAAGCTCAAACTACATCGTAAGCGCAATTCCTTACGTGCGCTTAAACAACTCCGGAGCAGGAGATTCGTGGGGCATCCGGACCGGGCAAAGGAATTGGACCGCCTCTTCAAGCTGAGCGTCGACGAACTGGTCATGAAATGCAGAGGACATCTTGTGGTGAAGGAGTCGCTGTCGAAGCTTTACGACTATCTTGCCGAAGAGATGGTCGCTGAATTCAAGAAGGCTATGCACAAGAAAGGTCCGACCGCCTTCATTATGCCCGTCGGCCCGACCCAGCCCTACAAGCTGATGGCTGAAAAAATCAACCAGCGCCGCATCAACCTGAAGAACTGTCACTTTTTTTTCATGGACGAGTATTGCGATGATAACGACAAACTCATACCCAGCACGCATCCCCTGAGCTTCCGCGGGCAGGTCGGTGGACTCTTCTTCAACCTTGTTGATCGGAAGCTTCTGATGCCAGAGAGCCAGCGTGTATTCCCAACGCCCAATATTCTCGGCAGGTTGCCGGGGATGATTGAGAAGGTCGGAGGTATCGAAGTCTGCTACGGAGGCATCGGCATTCATGGGCACCTCGCTTTCAACGAGCCGGAGCCCGGCGTGAGGGACAGCGGCCCGCGAATCCTCACGATTAATGAATTCACGCGCACCGTTGATTCTACCCGCCACGGTCTCGGTGGAAATCTCGTCAAGTTCCCGCGGCGCGCGATAACGCTTGGAATGAGGCAATGCCTTGGCGCCAGACGCGTTCTCGTAATGACGCGCAACGAGCACGAGGGCATGGATTGGGCCAACACTGTTCTACGTATATCGGCCCTCGGAGCTCCGGGCGACGACTACCCTGTGACATACCTTAGGGAGCATCCCAACTACATAGTGGCAACTGACCGCGCGACAGCGACAGCCCCCAAAGTCATCATTTGAAAGGACGATATGGTAATCGACGCACATGCGCATCTTTGCCGCGAGCCCCGCGAATTGGATAAAATTGTGGGGGACGGGCGTATTGACCAGATATGGTTGATGGATATTAGCGGCTGCGGACTTTCAACCAACCCCTTCGCCACAGAGAAGGAAATTCTGCAGGCCGCTAAGGACTATCCAGACTTTTTCATACCCTTCGGCTATCTCGACCTCCGCAAGTCGCCCGACATCGTGGACAGACTAAAGGACAAGGGATTCTTTGGACTTAAGGTCTATCGTCCGGAGAAGTCCTATGATGCGTCTGAATACTTTCCCTTCTACGAGCGTGCGGCCAAACTTGGTATGCCAATCCTTTTCCATACCGGTATCATCGAAAAGTGCCCGGTGGGGAAAATGGGCCAAGGGTTGGCCTACGGGCCTGCCACCATGAAGCCCTCGCATCTGGCCGCGGTCGCCGCCGCCTTCCCGAGACTGACTTTGATCGGAGGGCATCTCGGATACCCGTGGCTAGAGGAGACCGCGCAAAACCTCTATTACTACCCCAATATCTACCATGATCTCAGCGGCTATCGCAATACCATTGAATGGTTGATAAGAAACCTCGACCGCAAGTGCAACGATGGCTCGCCGGAGACTAGATATTTCAGTGATAAGATATTATTCGCCACCGATACACTTTGCTACGGCAATCCAGCAGCACATCCAAGTGCTTTTAAGTTAATTGAGTTCTGGACGCTGTTCCTCGAGATGGTTGGAGGCTACTATTACCGCTGGGGCGAACCGGCGGAGCGGGCCAAGATACTTTCGGAGAACGCAAGGCGGCTATACGCGGAGACCATGCACAAGAATTTGACGTGAGGCAGTGACCGGCCTCAACTTTTCGAGCCACCCGGAGTGTTAGTCTGGGAGCCTGTTATGGGTTGACGTGGTGGGTTGGGCTTGCGCATCCCCGACGGAGGGAGGCCGTAGGCCGACCGGAGTCGGAGGGGATGCAGGAAGTTGGGCGGCGTAGTTCACGGGGCTGCGGTAGCCAAGCCGACTATGTGGCCGGCGCGTATTGTAGTCGATGCGGAAGTCCTCGATGACGACCCGCCCCTCGCTCAGGGTCCAGAGCTGTTCGCGGTTGAGGCACTCGTCCCGGAAGCGGCCGTGGAAACTCTCGACGAATCCGTTCTGCCAGGGGCTGGCCGGGTCAATGTAGATGGTCTTGATCTTCTCCTCCGCCAGCCAGCGCTGGAGTTCCTTGGCGATAAACTCCGAGCCGTTGTCGGAGTGGATGAACTCCGGGGCCCCATGCTGGGCGATGGCCTTTTGCACCCAGGCGATCACGTCGGTCGACTTCAACGCCCGATCCGCACGCAGCACATGACATTCCCGGGTGTGCTCATCAAGGACGGTGAGCATCCGCAAGGCCCCGCCGCGCACCGTGGCGTCAGCGATAAAATCCCACGTCCAGACGTGATGGCGATGCGTGGCCGTAGTCGGCAGCCCCGGCGAGTGCCCACGACGCACGATTTTTCGCTTCGTCGGCGGCACCCGCAGGTCCTCCATTCGGCGCAGCCGTTACACCTGGCGCTTGCCCACCGGCCAGCCTTCCTGCGGCAACAGGGCGGCGATCCGGCGGTAGCCATACCGCGGGTGCGCCTCGGACAAGGCGCGCAGACGTGCCACCATCTGCTGTTGGCGGTCGCTGCGCTGCCCGGCTTGGTACCACAAGCTCGCTCGCGCTAGTCGCAGGATCCGGCAGCCCGCCCGGAGCACAGCCCGTCCTGCACGACGGCCGTCACCCTCTGCTTCTTGTGCCCCGGACTCATAATTTTTTTCGACCACGTACTCCAGCACCCGCTTGGCCAGCAGGGCCTCGGCAAGCAGCTTCTTCAACTCGGTCTTCTCCCGCTCCAATGCCTTCAGGCGCTTCGCCTCGTTGAGGTCCATCTGCCCAAACGGCTTCTTCCAACGGTGGAACGTCACCTCGTAGATGTTCTTCTCGCGGCATAGTTCCACGATGCTGCGACCGCCATCAGCCTCCCGCAAAATGTGAATCTTGTCCTCAACTTCATGAAGACGCACTTTCCAGCACAGAGAACATCTTTCATTATCTGGGTCCTTTCGGGTGGCCCAGACGAACATCTCAGGTGGCTCGAAAATGCGAGGTAACGTCAACCTTCACACGGTTGCAGCGGTTCCTCAATGTAACGATCCCTGTGAAATGTGAACAAGCAAGCGGCAACCATCGCCAAGCTGCCTATGGCATAAACGCTGGAGAGTACGGCAAATCCGTAGGACAAGCCTTTGCCCTCGCCAAAAGCCTCTCGAAAATAACCGAGCATCCAGGGTGACACAGATCCAACCATGTATGCGAACGTTGTTTGGATACCAATGGCTGATGACCGATAGCGGGGCTCAATCACGTCGAAGAAGGACGCAGGCGTATTCGCCTGATATGTTCCTTGGAACAGCCCCAACGCGACCATTCCGCAGCAGGTTAGCGTCAAGCTGCCGGCAAGAGCCATAAGGAGGATTGCCGGCGCACAGAGAAACATAGATACGCTCTGCAACTGCAAACGGAACCGAGGACGAGTAACAACCATCCGGTCAGAGACCATTCCTCCCACAAGAACTCCTATCATGGATGTTATATATAGGCTGAACATGGCAAGGCCACCTGCCTGGGTCATTGTAAGGTTGAACTTCTCCTGAATGAAGCTGGGGGCCCAGACAGCGTAGGCGTTGTACTGAAGTACAACTGCCGTGAAGCTGATTGTAATCAGCAGCGCCGTCGGTGTGCGAAGCACGGCTCCCAAGGCTTTGCCCGGGGAGATTCGCGGCTTCCCCCCTTCGCGGTCTTCGCTGGATTCAGAAGGCGTGTTCCTCAGTCTGAACACAAAGATGCCACCGAGTATTATTCCGCTCCACCCGTAGAGAAAGAAGGCAGACCGCCACCCCCAGTGATCCGCGATGAACCCCGCAAGGACACCGCTAGTCATCATCGCCACATACAGAGTTGCCTGATGGATCGACAGAGCGATCGTGCGAGTACTCTTGTGAAAGGAGGCGATCAAGGGATAGGCGGCCGGCGAATAGAACGACTCTCCACACGCGGTTGCCACACTACGAAAAAGGAGCAGGCCCACAATTCCACTGGTTAAGCCGGTGAACATCGTAGTGGCACTCCAGAAAATCAGGCTGCAAGTGATAACCCACTTCTTGTCGACAACATCCCCAACGTAGCCGGCAACCGGCATCATGAGGGCAAGTGCCAAGAAGAGTATTGTTCCGATCCACCCGACTTGGCTGTTTGTAAGCCGGAGGTCTTTTTGTATCGCCGAGAGCACCACTCCGAAGATGGCTCGGTCTGCCTGATTCAAGAAGAAAGCAAAGCAAAGCAGCGCAAGCAGCTCCCACTTGTAGTATTTGAGTAATTTGTTGGAGGCCATGCGTTGGTCTACGGCGTGTCTTCAAACCGCCCGTAACTGAGTTTTGAGGTGGCGCGTCGTTGGAGTGCCATGATGACCACCGAACGCTGGGAGTTGCCGGAGCCGCTGGGGGAGCGGCTCAAAAAATTAATCTGAACCG